>PJEL010000174.1_pt1 | contig 75921 bp, 65 predicted proteins | sample 1853271 | NCBI WGS metagenome assembly PJEL01 (sample SAMN08108733, study PRJNA415343) | Invertebrate metagenome, whole genome shotgun sequencing project. | host: Globobulimina | place: Sweden: Gullmar Fjord | collected 2015-08
GCTTGTATTTTGGAATAATTAAATGGGTATTTGCTATTAGATGGGCAAACACCGTTAAAAATATATCAAACGCCACAGTCAACAACCCTTTTAGTTGCCTAAGAATGCGGAAACTTCAGGTAATAAAGTAACTGAGATTTTTTAATTCTCTAATACTGAAATTAAACTTTTATTTCGGATAGGTAGTATCCAGCGTTGAAAAAATAAAATTTGTGATGAAACATATCTTTTCACATTTCAATTAATAGATTATACATATAAGATATATCGTTAAAAATAATACTTGTTAATGATACTGAAAAAAGGCAACTTTACTCATTTGCAGAAAATCAGGACTATGTCCAAGTTGCCTGCCAGAGCCAGAATCTTATGAATTGAAAAACAAACAACGATATAGTAAAAAGTAACCGTTAAACACTGCACCAGCCTGTTACAATGCACAACATACGGATATAATTATCAACAAACCACCCTTGAAAAAAATGTACGGAGTCATTCCGATACAGAACAGAACACTGCTATGAATATTTTTTGTGTCTGCGGAATAGATACCGGTGTCGGTAAGACCATGGTTACCGGACTTTTAGCCAAGCACCTACTGGATATTGGGAAATCAGTCATTACCAAAAAACTGGTACAAACTGGTTGTCACGGTCAGGCAGACGACATTCTTGTACATCGAAAACTCATGGGGATTAACTGGAAACTTGATGACAGACAAAGACTAACCTGCCCCTACTGCTTCCCTTTTCCCTGTTCACCACATCTAGCTGCCAAACTTGCAGGTGAACGAATTGACACGAATACTCTTGACCGATCCGTTAACCTACTAGCCGACAGGTACGAATGGTTACTGATGGAAGGAGCAGGAGGGCTCATGGTTCCCCTTAATAGAGAAACCACACAAATTGACTACCTTAAAGATGGAAAATATCCTATAATCCTCGTCACATCGCCCAGATTAGGATCCATCAACCATACGCTGCTCAGCCTTGAAGCCTTACACTCTCGAGGAATGGAACTTACCGGACTGGTATACAATCTTTTTGACCAAGGTCCAAGAGAAATTGCCCACGATACCCTTCAGCTCTTTTCAGAAGCACTTATAAAGTATAAGTTTGATGACAAAATCGTAGTACTTCATGATCAACGTACCAGTGATAAAGAAATAAACTGGCTCCCGATGTTTCCAGATCTAAAGGAAACAAAACTACCTGATACTTTTACTGGTCCCAATACAAAGTAAATCTTTTATCAGTTCTATTGAGCACTCCAAAAACCTGCCTACAGCAGGTTGCTGAATCATCCTCTTCAACAAATTCACTTCTTTCCCAGTGTCAGCAATTGGCGATCGTGCACTTTTGACAAAAACATCAATGCCAATAACGCCCCTAAAAGTGCCAGCGCCATATCAGTCTGGGTATCCCATACAAATCCCTGTGTTCCAAGAAATGCTTCGGCATCCTCACCAGTCAACAATGCCACTAGCCACTCAATTAGTTCATAAAATGCACTAAAAGCCAAACAAAAACAAATAATAAAAAAACTTCGCCAGCCTGGCAATGATATGATGGACTTTCTAATTACTATTTCCCTGGCAATAATAGCAGGAACAAATCCCTGCACAAAATGTCCAACCTTATCGTAGTTATTTCGTTCTTGCTGAAGTGCATCTCTTATCCAATCAAAGAGTGGGACTTCAGCATAAGTATAATGCCCACCAATCATCAAAATCACGCAATGAATTAAAATCAGAGAATATGTAAGACTGGTTAAAGGAAACGAAAACCGCGTAAAAATAAGAACCATGCCCCCTATTAAGGCAGGAGTAACTTCCAGAAACCAAGTGAATTGATCTTTTGGATTAACCATTGACCAGATAAGCACCAACAAATACACTGTGCTCCATACAAGCAAACGCCTGGAAAAAAAACTCACATGAACCTCATTTTTTAATATCATTAAACCCTGCTTCAACAATAGTCCTTTTAAAAAACAACAGAATTACAGAAGAGTATCTTGAAAAATCTGGTTTTAGTTCAAGATCAAGGCATGCTCAAAATTTTACCGCAGGCATATAACTGATATTTCGATGGTACAATTTGGGCATAACACTGAGATTGGATGAAAAGACAATTTTTAAAGGTACTCATACGATTATCCATCTTAATAATTCAACACTTATAGTTCAATATTTAAGAGCAGCACATTATTCATTTGCCATACCGAGAAACAGCTATTAATAATTATTACCAGGAAGGTTAATTATTTCATATGGAGAAATAAATGTGTCTTGATATTCGAAAAATATGCGATTGCGGTGAACACTGTATTCAATTTCATTTTCGTAACAATGTCATGGATGAAAAAGTTCTGATTAACCTTTTTTGTCCTCTCTGCTCCGTAGATATTGAGTTAGACATCAACTCAATGTTGTATGATAATGGTTGGATCATTGAATACGAAATGGATATGGCAAGGTTTTTTGCTATTACTAAATTAGGTTTACAAGCTGACAGCATCTGGCCGGGCTTTCTTTTCGATGAAGGTTATATTACCTGGTTAGAATTATATCCTGGTGAAAAAATAGATATCCAGATTGAGCGTCAGGAAATAATAAAATTACTGGATGAAGATAAGAAAAGATATCTAACGAAACTCACTAACTGGAATATTTCAAGAATCAAACATCTTAAGCAAGAGGGCTGGCGAAAAGTCCAGCATGCCTGACACAGACTAAGTACAATCAAGAAGGAGCTTAAATATTGTTTATTTTTGCGAGCAAAGTATCATGGGCAAAAATTCATCAACTTTGCCCGCAAAAACCATCTGTTGTTTTAGTGCAGGTTCAACGTTCAACCTAAAACACAAAGTTATTCATGACGGTTATACACCTCAAAACCTTCCTGCTTGCAGAGTTCATCCCGCTTAGCTTCGTTGTAATCCTTTTCGACCATCTCCTTCACAAGCTTTTCAAATGAAATTTGTGGTTCCCATCCGAGTTGCTTCTTAGCCTTTGAGGGATCGCCCAGTAATGTCTCCACTTCTGTTGGCCGAAAATAACGCTCATCCACCCGGACAACAGTCTGACCTTTTTGTAAAGGAGCAATCCCATCCAGTGATTTGGCACTTTCAACAATTCCTATCTCACCAATACCTTCACCTTCCCAACGAAGAGTAATACCAAGCTCTCCTGCAACAGCATTAACAAAGTCCCGAACTGAATGTTGCCGGCCAGTTGCTATAACGAAATCATCGGGTTGCTCCTGCTGAAGCATCAACCATTGCATCTCTACATAATCGCGGGCATGGCCCCAATCACGCTTGGCATTCATGTTGCCTAGATAAAGACATTCCTGCAACCCCAAGCTGATTCTGGAAAGCGCGCGAGTAATTTTTCTGGTTACAAAAGTTTCGCCACGTAAAGGTGATTCATGGTTAAACAAAATCCCATTACAGGCAAACATGTCATATGCTTCCCTGTAGTTAACAACAATCCAATAAGAATAAAGTTTGGCCACAGCATATGGTGAACGAGGATAAAAAGGAGTTTTCTCTGTCTGGGGGACCTCCTGGACCATTCCGTACAATTCAGAGGTCGAAGCCTGATAAAATTTAGTACGTTGAGTCAGACCTAGAATTCTAATAGCCTCAAGAATTCGCAGGGTACCAAGGGCGTCAGAATTTGCAGTATATTCAGGCTCTTCGAATGAAACCGCGACATGTGACTGGGCTGCCAGATTATATATTTCATCTGGTTGAATTTTTTCTATAACATGAATTAGACTTGATGAATCAGTCATATCTCCATGATGGAGAACAAACTTTCGCTTTTCCACATGAGGGTCCTGATACAGATGATCAATGCGATCCGTGTTGAACAACGAAGAACGTCGCTTCAAACCATGAACCTCATACCCCTTTTTCAGTAAAAAATCAGCCAGATAGGCACCATCCTGACCGGTAACACCGGTTATCAGCGCTTTTTTTGTCATAACAACCTTTAGAAAGAAAATAATATTAAATTATGGAATTGAAAAAGAAATCATACCATAGAGCAATGAGCCACACAAGCCCGATAGGTCAGCGTCCTATCGTTAAAAACAAAAACAGACAAGATGTTAACAAAAAAAAAGCCAATGACAAGATATCATCGGCTTTTTTCAATCTCTGTAACGTACAACTGTACGTTTAATTTCCAGCTCAGCCACTGGCTGCTTTTCTGGGTTTTTTCTCTTCTTTCTTTTCGACGCTAACTGCTTCTTTTTTTTCAGCGCTAACTGCGCCTTCTTTTTCTCCGCTTCAGCCACTGCCGGCTTTTTCCGGTTTTTTCTCTACTTTTTTTTCAGCGCTAACTGCGCCTTCTTTTTCTCCGCTTCAGCCACTACCAGCTACTGCGGCCTTCTCAACCTTTTCAGTGCTACCTGCACTGGGCTCTGCGGTTCAACCGCTTGCAGAACCGGCAGCATGAGCACCAGGGGCGGCAAACCCTCCAGCGCTTATCAGACCGGCAACACCCAGGCTGGCAAGAATTTTCTTCATATCCTTGCTCTTCATTCAATCCTCCACTAAGTATGTGATTTAAACAAAACTTATATGAAACAGTATCAGTATAAAGGATTCCCTATAGTAAAGTCAAGAAACCCAAGGGGAAAAACTATACGTTTTAACCGATATGATTCCTCTATTTAAATAACTAGAAGATCGAGAAAATCGGGTGAAAAGTGGCTCCTAAATTCCAACTAATTTATAAGTATAATCAATTTCCCTTAACCGGACACTACTGGCTACCAATAGACTTTTACCGATTAAAATTAAAAATACTTTTAAACTTGAGATAGACGTAACCTAGCGAATTAAAGCCCTACTCTTTTCGTTCCAGAAGTAAGGCGACCCACTCATCTTTATATTCAGTTTTTTTGGTCTGTATTCCCATACCAGCAAACACTTTTATGATATTTTCCTCTTGCTTTCCGTGAAGAATACCAGCCAAAACAATAGAACCACCAACTTTAATCAACTTCTTGAAGATGGGTGCCATGGATTCCAGTACGTCGTGAACTATATTGGCGCAAATCAGATCAAAGGAACCGGAGATATTTACAAGATTTTCTCCACTGACTTCAATAATTTTATCCAGTTTATTGGCTGTAACATTTTTACAACATGCCTCAACTGCATCTGGGTCATTATCCATTGCTACCACATTACCTGCACCGTAGAGTGCTGCAGCCATTGCTAAAATACCTGTTCCCGTCCCCACATCAAGGATGCGTTCCGGTTTTACCCCTGTATTCCTTTTAAAAACTTCCCGCATCAACAAAAGAGCAAATTGAGTGGATGCATGCTGACCAGTTCCAAAGGCCATTCCAGGATCCAGCTCTATAACTTGCTGTCCTTTAATAGGCTCATATTCTTCCCATGATGGCGAAATAACCAAGCCTTCAACTATCTCAAATGGTGTGAAAAACTCTTTCCAAGTGCTTGACCAGTCCTCCTCAACAACAATATCAAATATCGGAAGGATAAAAGAATGATCAAGGTAGGAAAAAATTGTCTCCAACTGTCCCACCACTTCAATTTTGAGCTGCTCAAGCCTCGCATTTTTTTTATCTGGACATTCAGGTATATCCATGGGGAAATAACCTGTAACCTTTGCTGCCCCTTTCCCGTCTGAATTAATTTCGACTCCAGCACCACTGAGTCGGCTCAAAAGATCAGAAACTGGCTCAGAAATAGAATCAGGACACGGAGCTGATATTTTCAACCATTGCTTTTTCACAGAATCGCTTTGCAAAACATCTTTTTTCATTAATTATAAACTCCGGTCATGCGCTGATACTTTTATTTTTTTTGGGGGGGGGAAATTTAAGCGAAAAACACTATGGCCTGCAACAGGAACTCATTATGAAGTTGCTGTTCACACTGCTATCAACTATCTTAAAAATAGAAATCTAAATGCCTATTTCCAGTTACTAGTTACCAAAAAATGGTTGCTCCTGCAGACACCTTAAATTTACGAGATAAACTTTACTGCTCTGGTTCCTATAAGACAACCATTAATTCTAATTATCACGCTTTCTGCACTTTGCTGAGCACCTAAAACGTTTATAATTCTATTTTTTTTTAATAGTATCTATCGGAGAAAACATGCAGCACACTATTCAATTTAAACCCGACAATATTACTGTTCCCGTTGAAAAAGGTGAGAATTTACTCACTGCAGCAGCAACTGCAGGCGTCCACATCAATGCCTATTGCGGAGGAGACGGGGTATGCGGGAAATGCAGGGTAAAAATAATCAAAGGTGAAGTAAGGACCGAAAAATCTACTCTTAAACAAGATGATTGGGACCAAGGCTTACGCCTTGCCTGTCAAACAACGGTTGAGTCAGACCTTGTGATAAGCATTCCGGAAAAAACTGGTGATGGTTCAAAATCGCTCAAGCGTAAGCCTAAAACAACTCGAAATATTTCTGCGAAATCTTTGGACACACTGGTTGGTAAATGGGACACCGACCCCCCTGTAAGTAAAATATATCTGCAACTAGACCCTCCAACTATTGACGATAATATATCTGATATGGCCAGAGTCATGCGCGGATTTAAAAATATTTTACCCAGTAACCTGGAACCAACTTACGATCATCCATTACTTATCAAAGAACTTGCCGAGACTCTCAGAGAAGCAGACTGGAAAATTACCCTGTTGCTTCTTCATGGTAAACAAGATTATGAGCCAGATCGTATTATTGATATAGAACCTGGAGACACAACTGATAAGCTCTACGGACTGGCAATCGATATTGGCACCACAACCTGCAGCGGAGTATTGATAGACCTCAATTCCGGCAATATTCTTTCTGAGGCATCCGGCTATAATGGACAGATTCGTTATGGTGAAGATGTCATTTCCCGTATCATCTATGCAGCAAGGCCTGGTGGCCTTCTGGCTTTGAGAAATAAAATAGTCTCAACTATCAATTCCATTATCGAAGACATCTGTCGCGATATCATAATCAGCCCGGCTGACATTGGCTACATTATGGCCGCAGGCAATACCATTATGTCTCACCTTCTCTTGGGATTAAGTCCCAAATATATCCGGGAATCCCCCTATGTCCCCAGTGTCAGCCAATTTCCCCTTACCAAGGCCGCAGAACTTGGCATTCACGCCCATCCCAGTGTCAGGCTTTTTCTTTATCCCTGCATTGCCAGTTACGTTGGCGGTGATATCGTTTCCGGCGTCCATGCCTGTCAAATAGCAAAATCTGAAAAAATTAGCCTTTTTATTGATATTGGCACAAATGGCGAAATTGTTGTGGGAAACAACGAATGGATGGTATGTGCTGCCTGTTCTGCAGGCCCTGCTTTTGAAGGTGGGGGTATTAAACACGGCATGCGAGCCTCTAATGGAGCGATAGAAAATTTCCATATTCACCCGGAAACTTTTGAACCGATGATAATAACAATCGGTCGTATCAAACCCAGTGGAATATGTGGATCAGGACTTATCTCTGTTGTTTCAGAATTACTGGAGGCAAAGGTTATCGACCAACAGGGAAAATTCAAAAATCACCTTGATAATGTAAGGATAAGGGAAGGACGTGATGGCTGGGAATATGTCCTGGCCTGGGGTAAAGATTCCCTAATTGGCGAAGACATTGTCATCACTGAAGTTGATCTCGACAACCTCATGCGGGCAAAAGGCGCCATGTATGCTGGCTACCAAACCCTGCTTGAATCGGTCGGCCTTTCTTTTCAAGATCTTGACAGGGTAATAATAGCTGGTAACTTTGGTGCCTACATCGACCTGGAAAGAGCGATCAATATTGGCCTACTCCCTGATGTAGACAGAGATATTTTCTATTATATTGGAAATGCCTCAATGCTGGGCTGCCAGATAAGCCTGTCTGATGTAAAACGCTTCAGAGAACGATTACATGTTCGAAAGCTTATAACCAACATAGAACTTTCCGAAAATCCTGAGTTCATGAACTACTATATGGCAGCTCTGTTTCTACCCCACACCGACATGAGCCTGTTTCCAAGTGTACAGCAAAAACTTATTTAAACTCTATACATACTGAGTCATTCGACCGGCTCAGTATGTATTCTTTTAAAGACTATGAAGAAAAAATCTTAAATACAAAAACATCTTAGATAATACTACCATTTAGCTCCAGGACGGGTGATTGGATGGGTGTATTTCTTCTCCCTGTCAGTTGATTTACTCAGATAATAAATTCCATAAAACAACCCTGTAAGTAAAATTAAAAAGCCACATAATTTAATTAAATCCTTTAGTATTTTCATACACAAATTCTACATTTTTTTTCCATAAAAAACAAATCTTTATCAGACTATCTAGACTCTAACATAATGTCACCTTACTTGATTGCACACACTATTCAGGTCTTGACGTAACAGGTAACAAGTATAATTATATTTCTTAGTAGTCATCCATTCAATTTTATAAATAATTTTGAAACCGGAGATAATTCCATGAAAAAAATATTTCAGCTCAACCAAGTTGTCAAACTACTCTCATTATTTGTATTTAGTTTTTTTCTTATCGCTCCCCTTCACGCAGCAACTACACTTGATGATGACATAGTTTTTCTAAATCGCTCAGCCAAAGCTTTTTCTTCGGTCGTTAAAAAAGCAGGGCCAGCTGTTGTCCATGTTCGCGTGGAAAAAGCTGTTCAATCTCAGAAAAGCTTTCAGGGAAATGACCCATATGGCATGTTTAACGATCCCTTTTTTGAACGTTTTTTTGGGCCACAATTTCGCCCTCCGCAACAAGGACCAAATAACAAATCTCCTCGCAAGTTTAAACAACAGGCTGCAGGATCCGGCTTCATCATCAGCAGTGATGGTTATATCCTGACCAATAATCATGTTGTTGAAGAGGCTGATTCAATTACCATAAGACTTGCAGACAAAAGAGAACTGAAAGCCACCATTATTGGCACAGATCCGCAATCCGATGTTGCCCTTATAAAAGTGGATGCCAAAAATCTCCCTGTTATACCTCTTGGTGATTCTAACAAGCTCGAAGTTGGAGAATGGGTCATTGCCATTGGCAGTCCTTTTGAATTGAGCCAGACGGTTACTGTTGGTGTGGTCAGTGCCAAAGGTCGTAGTCGTATTGGAATCAATGATTATGAAAATTTTATCCAGACAGACGCAGCCATAAATCCAGGGAACTCTGGTGGTCCATTGCTTAATATCTACGGTGAAGTTATTGGCATGAATACAGCGATATTTTCCCGCAGTGGCGGCTACATGGGTATTGGTTTTGCTATCCCCATCAACATGACCAAATCTGTCACAAACCAGCTAAAAAAACACGGCAAGGTCACCCGTGGCTGGCTTGGGGTAATGATACAAGATGTTGATGAAGCCCTTTCTCAATCATTTGACCTTAAAAGTGCCAGTGGTGTACTTATCAGCGAAGTTCAAAGAAATTCACCCGCATCCAAGGCTGGTATCAAGCAAGGTGATGTTCTTCTTTCCATGAATGAAAAAGAACTGATTGATGTCCCTGACCTGCGAAATCGTGTGGCAATGATTTCCCCCGGATCAAAGGTCAAATTTCAGATCATTCGTGATGGCAAGAAAATAATATTGACTGTAGACATCGGTGAACAGCCATCAAACTTTGGTAAAAGCCATCAAGGAAATGACCAAACCATGGAAAACCTTGGACTCACCTTACAGGACCTGGAACCAGAAATTGCTGCCCAATTTGGCTACCAGAAAGATCAGGGTGTTCTCATTGCCGGAGTGGCTCCAGGTAGTGCTGCGGCTCAGGTTGGTCTTGAGGCTGGTCATTTGATTGAAGAAATTAACAAAAAAAGAGTACACAACCTAAAAGAACTTAAAAATATTATGAAATCCATCAAGAACCCCAATCAACTGCTTCTCCTTGTTCACTTGGGAGAATATAGCCGTTATATTGTACTAAATTCCGACTAAACAACTGACCCTTTATTGTTAAACTTTTAATGCCGGGTAGCAGCTGTAATGCTCCCCGGCTCCAAAAAATATTATGAACGATCCCTTTCAAGAACTAAAAGAAGAACTCCGAATTTTTGCTGATAAGCGCGACTGGAAACAATTTCATTCTCCCAAGAACCTGTCTATGGCTTTAATTGTTGAAGCAGCAGAACTGGTTGAGCATTTTCAATGGCTCAGCCAGGATCAAAGTATGAAACTTTCACCCAATAAGCAAACAGCAGTGAGTGAAGAACTGGCAGATATTCTGATTTATCTTGTCCGGCTAGCTGACAGATTAGACATCGATCTCCAACATGCAGTTGCACGTAAAATTAAAATCAATGAATTGAAATACCCTGTTGAAACAAATAACAGCACTTCTGATAACCCCACTTCATGACTGAAATAATAACTCCGCAGCTTGAAGCAATTCGTTTTTTCTTTGGCAATATTACCGAATCAACCATTTCCTCTCTGGGAAATGGTAATATTAACGATACATGGTTAATTCACCTGGAAAATAAAAACAAATATGTGCTGCAGCGAATTAACAGCACTGTCTTTAAAAATCCCAAACAAATCGTAGAAAACCAACTCAAGATCACATCCCATCTCCATGCGCAGATCCAGAAACAAAAAATTCCTGTCAAAAATTTTTCTTTTATACAACTGTTATCAGGTAATAGAGGTGAGTACTGCTTTCAGAGCCAGGATAGATCTATTTGGCGAGTTCTAACATATATCCAAAACAATCAAACCCATCAAACCATTACTAATACAAAACAGGCCTATGAATTGGGTAGAGCACTTTCTCTTTTCCACAGGCTTTGCAAAAATCTTAATCCAAAAACCGTTACTGATTTACTCCCTGATTTCCACAACACACCCTGTTATCTCAAAAAATTTGACAAAGCAACTACCTCGACAAGCCGATATTTAGGCGAAAACTTTAAATATTGTCTTAAACAAATTAACACCATGCGAGGTTCTGTAAACCAGATTGAAGAACATAAAAACAAACTCGCTTCTCAAATAATTCATGGTGATCCCAAGGTAGCCAATTTTCTATTTCAACAAAACAGTGATAAGGTGATCAGCCTTATTGATCTGGATACTGTCAAGCCTGGTCTTCTTTTATATGATATTGGTGATGCTCTTCGATCATGCTGCAACCTTGCAGGCGAAAACGCCACCCTACCTGAGACTGCAGCTTTTTCTCGGCAGTTTTTCAAATCATGGTTGGCAGGTTATCTGCAGACCGCACAATATCTGTTGACCAAAGATGATTTGGAGCGTATCGTTGCCGCAACCTGGCTCATAACCTTTGAACTGGGACTGCGATTTCTTACTGATTATTTATCAGATGATCATTACTTTAAAACCAGTTACCCTGAGCACAATCTCCACCGTGCCCAAATACAGTTTTCAGTAGCAGATTCTATTCAATCAATGACTCGACAACTTGAAGATGATGTCTGGGCTGCATTAAACACATCAGTTACATTATAAATTACTGTTAAAATGAATAGTCAACGACAAAGTCCTTTTACTCTTTTTCATCAGTCCAGTGAATCCAAGGCCCGTTGTGGTCAAGTCGACACATTGCATGGATCAATTAACACTCCTGTCTTTATGCCTGTTGGTACCCAGGCAACTGTTAAGTCTGTAACTCCTGAAAATCTTACTGAGCTCGGAGCCCAGATTATTCTCGGGAACACCTACCATCTATTTATTCGCCCAGGTCATAAACTTATCCAAAAATTTGGTGGGTTACATAAATTCATGAACTGGAATAAACCGATTCTCACAGATTCCGGTGGCTTTCAAATTTTCAGTCTAAAAGATCTGGCAACCATCACTGAAGATGGCGCTGCATTCAAATCCCATCTTGATGGTTCCAAGCTGTTTCTCAGCCCTGAAGATGCTATAAAAGTTCAGGAAGCACTTGGCTCAGATATCATGATGGTCTTAGACACATGCATACCCTATCCTGCCACCAGGCAAGAAACACAAGATGCTACTGACCTCACCAGTCGCTGGGCTCTTCGCTGCAGAAAGTCCCAATCAAATACAGGACAACTACTCTTTGGTATTGTACAAGGTGGAATGTATCCTGATCTTCGCAAACAGGCAGCTCATGAGTTAATAGAAATCGGTTTTGACGGCTATGCTATGGGCGGCTTAAGTGTTGGTGAGCCCAAAAATCTAATGCACGACATGACAGAAGCCACTATTGAACATTTACCAAAAGAGTACCCGATATATCTCATGGGAGTCGGGACACCTGAAGACCTGATGGAAGGTGTTTACCGAGGCGTGGATATGTTTGACTGTGTGATGCCAACCCGGAATGCCAGAAATGGAATGCTCTTTACTTCACAAGGCAAACTTGTTATAAAAAATTCTCGTTATCGGGATGATAATCGTCCGTTGGACGAACGGTGTTCCTGCTATACATGCCGCAATTATTCCCGAGCATACCTACGGCATTTATTTACCTGCAGGGAAATTCTGGCCTACCAGTTGAACAGTATTCATAATTTGCATTATTATTGTTCCCTGATGACTGACATTCGAAAGTCCATAGCCGATGATCGTTTTTTGGCATTTCGAAAAAATTTTTATGAACAAAGAGAAATTTCTACGTAATAAAAATCTGTACTGAATCAATTACATTCAGTTATTATTTATAAAATTATCACTATCCATTTGGAGGATACACAAATGACAAGCATTGCCTATGCAGCTGGTGAAACCGCTGCTATTCCCGGAGCGGGAGGCTTGATGTCCTTTTTACCGCTTATTTTGATCTTTATGGTTTTTTACTTTCTCCTTATTCGTCCTCAACAGAAAAAAGCCAAAGATCAGCAGAGTTTTATAGACAGCCTTAAAAAAGGAACTGATGTAGTAACCAATGGCGGTATCCACGGTAAAATAACAGGGTTAACTGAAAGTGTAGTTACTCTCGAAATAGCCGAAAATATTCGCATTAAAGTAAACCGTGGTGCCATCATGTCTTCAGCAGCCGAGGCACAAAAACAAGCAGAGGGCGGAAAAAAACTAAGCAGCGGCTGAAGTATCAAAGGTTGTTGATATCTTCATCGTGCATGAAGTATATTTTAGGCCGTAACTCCTTTAAGCAAAGGAATTACGGCCTTTTTCTTTTTACCCTTCAATAATCTCATCTTTAGGTGAATGTAACCTGTTTATGCCATGAAGCGCATAATCTATAATTCCCATAATGGGACACATCCGATAATTGCTGAGAAAGAAGGCTCAACTCTTACGTTACGTTTTGGGACCAACGCACGTCAAAGCTGCATTAATCCTACTGAACCAAATCATTTGATTCTGGATTACACCAAATGGCTTATGACAGCACTGCTTTTCACTTCTAACCCAACCAATTTTCTTGTTCTTGGCCTTGGCGGAGGCACCATCACCCAATTCCTTCTTCATCATCATAAAGACAGCCACATTGACTCTGTAGAACGCTGCCAAACTGTAATAAACATAGCCCATGACTGTTTCAACCTGCCACAGCAAACCAACAAATTCAGAATATTTAACCAGGATGCCCGCTATTTTCTCAGCCCAAAAAATCCTGCGACATTGCCACATTATCATATAGCATTTATAGATATTTATGAACCAGACTGTATGGCTCCCCTCCTCTTCCAGTCAGAGTTTTACTCTCAGGTATTACAAAAACTTAGCCCCAATGGGATCATGGCTGTGAACCTTTGGGATGGCAACAAAAAACTTTACCAAAAAGCCCTGGCTGCAATTTATCACAGCTGTAATGGTAATTGTCTGTTGCTGCCTGTCAAAAAACGCAGTAACCGTATACTCCTTGTATTTCCCTACAATTTTACAAAAAACAATCTTAGTGAAATTAAAAATCGTGCAGGCATATATTCACAACATTATGGGTTACCTTTTAATATTTACCTGAAATATTTAAAAAAGCCAAAATACCTGCCACTTTTCAACTTTTTCATGGGTTCTGCCTGATCATTTTACCTCTCTTCTTTACCCCCCCCCCCAATCCATCTATAATTTCCCTTTCACTCTTTTCCACATTGCTTTGAACTTGCTTTGCAAGTAAATGTCTCTTACTGGTATAATAAAACCAATGTGAAACAAACTGTTGATACTATTTTCAAATAAGAGACGATGCCAGGTCAGAATACAAAACAACCTGTAAAAATCTGAAATAACAATTTATTAAAATGTCGGCTTTGAATCATTTTCTCGTAATCATGAACCAGAAAAGCAGATTAGGTCAGATTAACATTAGGAAGCATCTCAAACCGTTGGAAGTTGATGGCTACCACCTGCATATCCACCAACTAAAAAGGCCTGGCCAAATTCATCATCTCATAAAAAAAAATGCACAACGTGTTAGAGGGGTTATAATTGGTGGTGGAGATGGCACTATTAATTCAGCTGTTGACACTCTGGTTCGGTATAAATTACCACTTGGTATCCTCCCGCTTGGCACTGCCAACGATCTAGCACGTACACTTGGCATCATTGAAGATATTGACAGTGCTGTTTCTGTAATCAGATCTGGTTACCTTCGTTTCATAGATCTAGGCCGGGTGAATGATAAATATTTTTTCAATGCTGCACATATTGGTTTAAGCGTAAAAGTTGCCAGTGAATTATCACCTGCATTGAAAAGAAAATGGGGGGGGGTTAGTTATCCACTTGAACTTTTTCACGCTTTCTGGGCAAATCGATCATTCAGAGCTCATATTGATGTCAACGGGAAAAAAATATCTGGTCGATTCATCCAACTTACAGTGAGTAATGGTAAATATTTTGGAGGTGGCAACAAAATACGGGAAGATGCCACCATTGATGATAATCTCTTTGACATTATATTAATAAAACCACAGACTTTTTTTCAAATGCTCACCCTGATACCGAAGATATTTACGGGTTTTACAGAGCAAGCAAATGACAAAATTATAGTCCTGCGCTCCCATGAACTCTTTATAAAAACCAGAAGAAAAAAATCAATAGTGACCGATGGTGAAATCACCAAAAAAACTCCAGCGCATTTTGTTGTCCAAGCAAAGAAGCTCTCAATTTATGCACCACTGAACATACTGAATACAGAGAGGAGACCAGGAGATGAATGACGATATCTTTGCAGAAGAAATAGAAGTTGCCCTCCATCAGCTTGTTACAGTTTACGAAGAAACCACGCTACGTTTTACTTATGTTGCCTCACTCATAGAAGATTCTGTGCTTGCAGGCAAATTCATCGAAATCAGCTCCAAGAAAAAAAAGCAAACTGAAACCATTATCGACCACATCCGATCAATGGGCTTTCTGATTAAAGACCTAGATGAAGAAAAAGAACTTCTTGAAGAATTATTTATCCGGCTAAAATCCATAATCACTGATGATAAGCGCCGCTTACTCATTCAAGAACTTCTCAATGAAGATAAAATCACAAAGGATGCATTAAACACAGCCCTTAGCCATGAATTACCCATATCCTTTCGCTCTTACCTGGAATCATGTCAACAAAAGCTAGGGCTAGAGCTTGAACAACTTCTTACAGAGTTGGATTTATGATGTTTAATTTGATCTCAACTTTCCGACTTGGTGTTTTATGTGTTTTTTCAGGATATTACACCAAGGAAACAGCCTGCAATTCGTCTTTCCGATATGTTTTCAACCGGAATCCAGGGGCTAAGCCTGGTCAAAGTTTCCTGGATTCCGGGTCTAGCCCGGAAAGACTTCGGGGGCATTGCTAAGTTTTTCGAACATTCAACACATTAAGCTAACCCTGAAAGTTTCATTTGATTTTTTTTTTAGAATTGAAGCCATTATCACTGTAGAAGCTTTTTAAGCTTTAAATAAATGTTTTTACTGATAAAATCATAATTTTTTCAACAACTTTATAATGCCGCCAATTTTAAATCACAGCCATAATTTATAGCCCTAGAAAAAAACATATTGATCCATTTATAGAGAAGTGGATACAATGAATTTTTATTGAAAATTAAATTTCCCTACAGTTGAAGGCGTTCAAACATCCCCGATAGGGGACACTACTTTTGGATTTGTTTCATGAAAAATCAAAGCTTAAAACAAATAGATGTTTTACATACAGTTTTAGATAATCTTGTTCGGGGTATGGTCGTAGTTGATAGAGATTTGAATATCCGTGCATTTAATCAACTCTTTGTAGATTTTTTCCAACTTACTCCCGGGACGATGAAAGTGGGTGAAGATTTCAGAAATGTTTTAAAAGTTTGGGCTACAGAAACTGGCCAGGACCAGGCTATGCTTGACCGAGCTATCCGTGAACTTACGATGAGAGAGCCTTTCGAATTTGAATTTCCCCAGGACATTCATGGTAAGCTGCGCTGGTGCCACCTCTTTCACAACCCACTTCCAGATGGTGGATTTGTCCGAACTTTTACAGACATAACAGACAGGAAAATAATTGAAGAAGAAAAAGAAAAGTTGATAAAGGAACTCCAAAATGCACTGAGTGAAGTCCAAACATTGAGAGGCATTTTACCTATTTGTTCATTCTGTAAAAAAATTAGAGACGACAAAGGTTATTGGAATCAAGTTGAATCCTATTTCAAAGAACACTCAGAAATAGAGTTTAGTCACAGTTACTGCCCTGAATGTGTTAAAAAACATTATCCTGATTTTTCACAATAATAACGATTCGATACACCAACATTCTAAATGTGTAAATGCATAATTTAAAGAGTGCTTATTTTCTTAAACCATCCAATTTTCAATACTCAACAATTTTTAAACAAGCAAATTTTTTCCTTGAAACAATCCTTTTTCAAGCATTAATGCATGCAACTTGCTGGATAATTCATGAGGATACATATCCCAACATGGTGCCACCAGTAAATCTGGATGTGAAGAGGACCAGAGCCTGTGAATAACTATTTCCTGCGGTATATCTGGAAGAATTTCACACAACAAATCCAGGTATACTTCCATAGTAAAAAGTGAGACTGGATTATCCTTATGTAGCTGATGCAGAGTTGTGTCACGAATTACCTGTAAATGATGAAGTTTCAAGGCGTCAACTTCAAGCTGACAGACTGTTTTCACAGAATTAAGCATATCAAGTTGGGATTCACCCGGAATACCCATTATTAAGTGTACTCCGACCTGAAGACCCTGTCTGGATTGAATACGTTTTACTGCTGTGATAAAATCATCATAACTATGATTACGATTCAAGTAATTCAAACTGCTTTCATGAATTGATTGCAGTCCGAGCTCCATTAAAAACTCCTTACCCAACTCTTCACTTTTGCTCTGTAACCAGTCCAGGAGTTCATCTTCTAGATAGTCAGGCCTTGTTGATATTATCAAACCGGCACAGTCCTTTTCTGCCAACACCTGAGAAAATAAAGATTTCAATTTATACAGAGGTTGAGCAGTTGCTGTTTCCTGTTGAAAATATCCTAAAAAAAATTTGAACTTTCTGGAAGCATGTATTTTTTTTCCTCTTTTCAACTGCTGAGAAAGTGAATCATTTTTATCAAGATACAATGGAGTAAAACTGGACGGACGGCAGTATATACAACCACCATTTTTACGATTTGGGCAGATATGGCCAGTGTGAAGAGGAATTTTCCCTACAGAACCACCATATTTATTTCGATAATATTTACTGAAGGTATTAATCAAGACAGACATGAATAAGGAATTTGGGATAAATAAATATTAACTTATCGCTAAATGAGGCAGTAGTGTCCGGTTAAGGACTTGTGCACAAGCTCTTTCGATGTATAACCATAATCTCAAATTCGCTCATAGTAACTCATAGTAACGGCCTTTGACGCAACCTGAACATAAAATTCTCATTTCGTGTTCAATCTCACGGTTATTTTGTATCCAATCTCCACATTTTTCACACTGAACTCTGCTCAAAGGTGCTCCAGGCAAATCATGAGCTGGAATATGAACCTGCACTTCCTGAATCCTATACAGTTCATCAATGGGCATTTTTTTATAAGCTTCAATCTGTGCATGCTTTTTATCAGGTATTTCTGGAAAATATTTTCGTGACAACTCTCTGGCCTCCTCCAAGGCAACAATACGAACAGCACGACCTGTTTCTAAATTTACAAATGTAGCTGCCATAACTCCATAATCCACCAAACGCAAAGTCCGTTTGCCCAAGCTGCAACCGGTAACAGACTGTATAGCATCGGTGGCGCATCGATCTATTTCTACAAATACATAAAGTTTATTTTGATCTTCTCCCCTGGGATCATCAATTTCTAATTCCTGTAAACCCAACATGGCAAGGCGCACACCTATTACCTGTCCCGGACAGACATGGCCATGCATTTTAGTTGATTCAAGAAAAATTTCTTCAAATGAATCCACCTTTATTCTCCTAAACTAGAATTTTTAGATACTTATTTCTACCAATCAGGTAAACAATTTAAATTTCCATATTTTTACGAAATATACCATGGGTCTCAGGGTCTTTCACAGGTGGTTCAGTTTTTATAAATACAGTATTTCCAGGATTTGCTCGTTCAACATGCTTACCATTTTCCAAGGTCATTAACTCTACCCTGACAGGAACAGTCTCCATATTTTTCCCTAAATATTCGATGAGATCACCGCATTTTAAAACATTACGTACTTCAATAAACAATGGCTCCTGTCCCCTGATAATACCTACAGGTGCCCATGGCTGACCAAGGCGCATAGTATCATGCATCATATCAGCAGCATCCGGAGGACCATCAATAAAATTCTCTGTCCATCCTCTGGTACCTGTCTTAATTATTTCCTGATGAAAACGATCTGGTAATATCTGTTTTTCCAGCGGCACCTTCATTTTTCTTTGTTCCTCAATCCAATCAAGAGCCGCCCGATATATCCTTACTATAGAACTAACATAGCCCACGGACTTCATGCGCCCTTCAATCTTAATGGAATCCACCCCAACATCAACCAGCTCCGGTAACCGTTTCAATAAACAGAGATCCTTGGAATTAAATATATAAGTTCCCTGAGAATCTTCCTCCACTGGAAAATACTGATTCTCACGCTTCTTTTCCATAAGGCTATAGGAATATCGACATGGATGAGCACAATCCCCTTGATTGGCATCCCTTCCTGTCATGTAAGTAGACAGCATACAACGTCCTGAATAGGAGATACACAGCGCACCATGAACAAACACCTCTAACCTGGTTGTGGTCTTTGCACGAATCGTTGAAATTTCATTCAGGCTTAACTCCCGGGCAAGGTTCACCCTGCTCACGCCTTGGGCGCTCCAGAATTCCACACTGGCATAATTGGTCACGTTTGCCTGAGTTGAAAGATGAAGAGAAATTTCCGGAACAAGTTTTCGCGCAATAAAAAGAATACCTGGATCAGTAATTATTAAACCATCAACCTTAATATTGCGTAGGAAAATTAGATACTCATCCAACTTGTCCAAATCAATATTTCTGGCAAAAACATTAATGGTCACAAAAACACGAACACCCATATTATGGGCATACAATACTGCCTTTCCCAAAGCGTCATTATCAAAATTGCCAGCTCTGGAACGTAAACTGAAATTTAAACCACCAAGATAAACTGCGTCTGCTCCATAATGGATGGCACCTACCATTTTTTCAAAATTACCAGCTGGGGCTAACAATTCTGGAATACGATTATTTGAATAATTCATGTATTGTTTTCAACCTTTACAAATATGCCTGAACAAAGGATTGCTATATTCAATAAAAAACAACCCCTCATGGTTATTTTTTCGATAAACTGGTATTGACCTGTAACACCGTATACCATAAAATTATGCAAATAGAGATCAAGCTGTATATTTCTGAGACGGAGGATCATCAATGATAAAAAAAAATTATACGAAAAAAGGAAACAACTGCAGGGTTACCTTTAAATACCCCAATGAAGAAGATGCTGAATCTGCAGTCTTGACTGGTGACTTTAATGACTGGATGCTTGATACCCATCCGATGAAAAAGCTCAAAGACAATTCTTTTTCAGTAACAATCTCCCTGAAATCAGATTTTGCCTTCTGCTTTCGCTATGTTCTTGATGGAAATGTCTGGGTGAATGACCCTGAAGCTGATTCGTATGCACCAAATGAATATGGTGAACAAAACTCTGTGGTAAACCTCTAAACCTTTGTTACTGAAACTGCTTCTTTTACACCTGTAAAAATCGCAGACTTATACTGTTTCATGGTCCTTATCCAGAACCTCTCTCACCTTTCTGGATAACTGGCTGGCTCGCAGAGGTTTCTGCATAAAAGAAGCTCCGTCCATGACCACGCCTCTACCGCTAATGTGATGTTCAGGGTATCCAGACATATAGATTACCTTTACCTCAGATCTTTTCTCTTTGATTATCTCAACGGCCTGAGGTCCTGTCATCCCCTTCATTACAATATCAGAGAGCAAGAGGTGAATAACTTCCTTGTACTCAGAGATCATTTCAACAGCTTCTTCACCGCTGGAGGCTTTTAACACGTTGTATCCTAATGGCTCCAGAGAATCACCCACCATTTGTAATATAGTAGGTTCATCATCAATAACCATTACGGTTTCTGAGCCTTTTTCCTCAATAGTCTTATCAAAAACAGTTTGTTGCTCCTCTTCTTCAGAAACAGCCGGAAAAAGCACCTTAAAAGTCGAGCCTTTACCCAGCTCACTTTCAACAGTAATAAAACCGTTGTGCTGCTTGATAATACCATAAAGTGTTGCTAGACCAAGTCCGGTTCCATGGCTTTTAGTTGTGAAAAAGGGATCAAATATTTTGTCAATCACCTCTTTGCTCATGCCAACGCCAGTGTCGACAAATATTATCGAGACATAAGGACCTGGCTGCATATTTTCATGGTATTGCGCATACTTTTGATCAACAATAAAATTTGCTGTTTCAATTAGCAACGAACCACCTGCTGTCATTGCATCCCTGGCATTAACTGCCAGATTAACAAAAACCTGATCCAGTTTTCCAGGATCAGCTTTAATATTAAAAAGGGACTTACCCTGATTAAAATTAAGAGTGATATTATCTTCCAGCAGCCTGTTAAGCATCTTCAGCATCCTACTGATGACTGTATTAAGATTAACAATCTTCACCTCCAGGACCTGTTTCCTGCTGAAGGCCAACAATTGCTGAGTCAAGGCTGTGGCTCTTTCTGCTGCATCTAGAATATTTTCAAGATTATTCTGCACAGGATCATCTTGCTTGACGCTTGCAATACCCATTTCACAATAACCAATAACAATAGTGAGAAGATTACTGAAATCATGAGCTATTCCCCCTGCGAGACTACCAATAGCTTCAAGTTTATGAGATTGCCTCACTCGTTCTTCCAAACGTTTTCTTTCAGTAATATCAACATTATACTCAATTACCTGAGCAATTTCTCCTTTATCATTAAAAATTGGATATCCATAAATTTCATAAATTTTTAGAGGAGTATCTCCTCCACCGTGAACATGTTCGATTATCACTGCTTTTTTCGCTCTTTTCACTTCTTGGAGCATACATGGATGATCAACTCCATTACAGGGAACATTCACACCGTGACTTAGAGAATAGCATTTACTCTGTTCAGTTAAGGGACCAAATCCAGCCGCAGAATTTGCCAATTTAATGGTGTAATCATTTGCATCAATAACGTAAAATGGCACAGTCAGAGATTCAATAGCACTATGAACGAAATTCTTCTCCTTTTCATAAGCCTTGAAGGTATTTACAAGCTGAGCTGTCATGGTATTAAAAGCCTTTGCAAGCTCACCAATTTCATCTGTCCTAGATGTATCTGCCTTTTTCAAATAATCACCTGCACCAATTTCTTTTGCGGTTAGAGCAAGAGATTCAATTGGCCTGACTATCTGCCTGATAAATATCACACTAAGAAAACAAGCTGCCAACAAGGCAATAATTAAAATAAAGACTATATAGATTACGGAATTGGTAAAATAATGAAATGCCTCAGAAAATGGTCTCTCTGCAACAAAATAAAGATATTGGTCACCTAATTCAATCTTACGTACGGTCACCAATGCTTTTTCGTTCTGAATACCCTTTGCAACAGATGGCTGTGAAGGAATAGAGTAGATGGTATTTTTTAATACAATTGATGGATTTTTGTGGACCACCACCCGATTTCCACTATCAACCAGATAGGCTGTACCATTTTCACCAATTTTAATTCCTGCAACAATATCCCACATGGACTTCAGGCGTACTTCTGCCGTAAGCACACCTTGAAAAGCGAGAGTGCGAATATCTCTGAGAGGGATAGCAACCTTCATCAGGGGTTCAAGAGTGATCTTATTAAAATAAACCGGGCTGTAGTAAGTAATACCTTTCAAAAAGGGAGTGAGATATTCCTGGGAATGTGACCTGTCTGTCTGCTGAGCAATCCTGGAAACATGCGTTCTGGAAATATTTATAATTTCCAGCCCCTCTGCATCTAGAAAAGAAATCTGATTGTAGATATTTCCATGTTCACTATCCTGACTGAAAAGCAAAAACCTGGATAGAAGAAGGTGAAGCTCATCAGGTGACATGACTGCCAGGTCGTAGCTGTTGACGATAAATTCTATTTTTTGCTCCACCTCATGCCAGAAGGAAGAAATATTTCTGGCACCCTGAACGGTAAGCTCCTGCTGTAACTCCACTATTTGTTCTTTCTGTAACACATATGACTGCCAGGAAAGAGCCAGTCCCATCAACAATAGTGGTCCAATAGCCAGACAGATACACACTATTATAAATCGTCGTCTGATACTGGTTTTAACTTTCAATATGACCTCAAATAAATATTCTATTCAGCGAGACAGGTATAAACAGACAATCACAGCGTGAATAATTTTAAGTAAAAATATATTCATTGGGCTGCAACCCTGATAGCTCCATAAAAACTGAAGTTAGTTTTCAAGTAAGTTGTTTTTATTTTAAACTGTAGTTTGGAGTCTATAATTATGAATTCAACGTTTGAGCCTTAACAGGATTCCTTCTTAATCAAACAATACCTATAATAACATTATTTTTTGCACTTATAAAATATATCGAAATACACTGATATATCATTTCAAACACGCTTCCAACGAATGTGAAAAATCTATTCTCACCTGCTCCAACTATTGCTATTTTCCCTTGTTACTTAAAATGACATGATAAATATACTTTTTGCGACACCACTAAGCCAAAGTTTTAACAAGATTGTCGGAGTATCAGATTTCAATAAAATGCTCCATTGCAAGATGTCTGAGCGTGACTTCAATACAATATCGCTTTCCCTGCTGCACCGCAATCCTTTTATATATCTCCATTACCTCAATAACCCTAAAAAGTAAAACCTTTTCAAAAAACTTGGAAAAACAAAAACATACAATACCACATCGTTCCAGCAAAACAGATAATTATCAAATCATTGCTGTTCTTTCACAGCAACCGGGATCAAAATGCGCCATTTGGCCATCGGCCAACAGGCTTACTTTGCGTCCTCAAGGTAAGATATCTACAAAATATTTTTGTGAAGAAAGATTACAGATATTTATTACAATATAATTAACCGCAAAATATCAAATAGTTACAAACATATGCCTTTTACAGGTCAGACAAATTTTAACATATGGCACACCCATTGCAATCTCTTCTTCAACACAGGTTCGATACCATGAGAGAAGGAAACAAAGGGGGACAGGATGAATACATCACAAATACTTTTCACTAACAAAAAGACAAATTCCCAACAAATTTCACCCCTGAAAAGCTTAATAGCGCTTACTGCCAGTTGCAGTGAGCACTTGTGGCTCGTTATCACCTTTATTCTTTTTTTACTCATGGGTCCTTTTTCTGCGATAGCAGTTGTAATAGGACTCTGGAATCTGACCAGCGCAGAATACTTCAATAAGTCAACAGAACCAACTGCACAAAATTGATATTTTACGACATAACAACTGAGGAATAAGGAGGATTTACAATGGCTTATGGTTTTACTATCGCAGCAACTGCTGAACCCGAAGTTTCCACATCCAGTACCTTTGCAATTTCTGTGGTATTTTTTCTAATGACCATAATCGGGATAAGCGCCGGACTTTATGGCTTTTATGCCGGTCACCATGAGGTATACAATAACACCAGAGAGATGCCTTGGGGCATTCTCATTTCCAGTTATGCATTTTTTGCAATTACATCCACAGGACTTTGTTTGCTTGCTGCAATAAGCCATGTCTTTGGCGGTAACAAAATGGCCCCCTTGGCAAACAGAATGGTTTGGCTTTCTTTAATTACCATTATTGGTGGCTTTACCTTGATTGGCCTCGAACTGGAAAGCCCATGGAGAATGGCCATATACAACATCACTTCGCCAAATCCTACTTCCAATATCTGGTGGATGGGCACCCTTTATGGTATTGCGGTGGGCTTACTGCTTGTTGAATTTTATCTTATCCTGTCAAAACAATACAAACTTGCTGTTGTCTTAGGAGTATTAGGCGCTCTTGCAGAAGTTGCAGCCAATACAAACCTTGGCGCTGTTTTTGCTACTTTATCAGGCAGACCTTTCTGGTATGGATCACAACTGCCCATCTATTTTCTTGGAAATTCTTTTATGGCTGGAGCTGCCGCAGCAATCATGTTTACAACTTTCGCATATACCATGCGTCAAAAAAACATGGGTAAAAATGAGTTTGAAGGGCTTCAATGTGCAGGTAAAGTATTGGCCCTCATGCTTTTCCTTATCACTGTAGCAACAGCTTGGCGAGGAATTTCCTACTATGTTGGCGGAACAGAAGAAGGACGCATGGCAGCAGACGTCTTATTCAGAGGCAAACTCTCTACCAATTTCTGGATATTTGAAGTTGCCATCGGTTTGATTATTCCATTGATTATTCTTCTTTACTCACGACTCAATAGCATTGTTGCTATGTCTACAGCTTCCCTGATGGCCATACTCGGATTATTTTTCCGGACCTATGACATCGTTGTAGCAGGACAAATTATCCCAAGACTTACAGGCTTCAATAGCCTTCCAACAACCTGGAGTTATACTCCTTCAGCAGCAGAATACATGCTGGTAATGGCAGGCATTGGTATTGTTGGCATGACTTTTATTATCGGCGAACGCTTTTTCGGCCGCGCGTATGAATTTAGTAATCACTGAAAACTATTACAAACCGACTTTTGAGTAACGACTAAATCAGGCTACCAACTCTGTCACTGGCCATTCAATAATGACTCAGAAAAGAGGATCTAAACAAATGGCAGATAAAACAAAACAAATTTTCACAATAGGTACTACAGCCCGCATGCTTGAAATTAGTACAGAAACCCTGATTGGCTACGAGCGAGATGGTTTAATCAACCCCATGCGTCAAGGAAAATGGCGTTACTTTACCAAAAATGATATCAAATGGATACAATGTGTCCGTGAAATGATTCACGTACATGGAATTTCAATTAAAGCTGTCAAAAAACTACTTCGACTGACTTTATGCTGGAATATTTCCGAGTGTCCATTTGAAAAACGACAAAGCTGCACAGCTTTTTTAGCCAGTGGCCAAACTCCACTGCACGCCTCGGGCAATCACCAGGTCTTGCATTTTCATAATAACGCTGCCTGATACAGCACAACTAACATGAATTACTTATTTCTGATTCCAGTGGCAATCAATTCGTAATAATCCGGGAATAAAGATGATTCTTTATTCCCGGAATCAATTAACACTCACATAAATACAAACCATTAAGTAGTACTACTGGTTTCTGTAGCACTTTGACTCATTCATCCCTTTTCAAAAACTTTTCAATAAATTACCTTAACGGAATGAAGATAATTTATGAAACCAAAGGAAAAGCTGCTGAATATGCACCCCTTTCAATCAACATCTACCAAGGATGCTCTCATGGCTGTCTTTACTGTTTTGCACCCAAAGCAACCCAAAAAAACCGTATTTATTTTCACAGAGTAATCACTCCAGTTGACAACCTTCTTCCCGATCTTGAAGAAGATTGCAAAATACTGACAGGGGACAAACGTGAAATATTATTGTGCTTTGAAACAGACCCTTACCAGATAATTGACCAAGACCTGCAAATCACACGAAAGGTCATTTCCATCCTCAAAAAACATCTTTTGAACTTTACGATTTTGACCAAAGGGGGCATGCGTGCTGCACGAGATTTTGATTTGCTTGCTGAATATCAAAAAACATCTTTTGGAACAACTCTTATCTTCTCCAGACAAAAAAATGCTGACAAATGGGAACCCGAAGCTGCCAGCATTGAAGACAGGATAAATGCCATAAAACTGGCCCATAAAAACAACATACCAACATGGGTGAGCATCGAACCTGTCATATTCCCAGACCAATGCCTGGAACTTATCAGCAAATTGCACCCTTTTGTCGAACACTGGAAAATTGGCAAAATCAATTATCACCCAACAATTGAACAGGCCATAAATTGGAAAGAATTCAGGAAACAGGTGGTGCAATTACTGACTAAGTTAAACGCTGATTTTTATATTAAAAAAAGTTTAACAGATCTTTAAAAAAATAGGCATACTGTGACTTTTCTCACAATATGCCTATAAAAAAATACTCAAAAACTATTTTGCCAACTTAACAACAATTCCCTTAACAGCAACATTGACCATCATGCTCCCAACAAGACATTCAAATTCGCTATCACTTGAGAAAACATTGCTCTTGATATTTGACTGGAGGTTGATTATCGCATTCCCTCCTTCCCTGGAAGCTCTTTGCTGCATTACTTTTAACGCTGCAGCCAAGGCCCACTGACAAGCGCCATCCCGAGACTTACGAAATGCATTTGTGCGTTGACTGGTTTTGAATTCTCCAAATTCTTTTTCAACAGCAGGATGCTTCTGGTCCCCCCAATACAATGAGATATCAGTGTTTACGACCTCTTGCACTTTACTGTTTGCCAATGCATCATGGATGGACATTTTAACTTTTACATCTGCAGCCAACGCAGATGTAAAAAAACTACAAAGAAGAACCGGAATTAAAAAAATCAACTTTCTTTTCATATCAGACCTCCATCATTTTTTATCAAATACCATGTTAACAAACCCATTTATGCAAATAACCATGTCCAAAGTTCTCCATACCAGTCACAGTCATTGCATATTTCATTTAAAACATGGAAACAACTCCTATTCTGCAGATTATCCGCCATATCTTATATTATAATAACAAATAATATTAAAATACAAATATCATAATAGCTGTTCTTCTACAGAAGGTATACTTTGTTCCAACCACTATTTACTTGTTGCCTGGTTGCATGTTTGCTATATGAAAGGCGTATTACTTCAGGTGAAAAGAGCCAAATGAAGTACTAAAGAGCAATTCTCTTTCCGCCTCAATTATTACTGGAATTAAGATGAGACTGATTTATAATGGTGATATCACAAGTCTGGTTATCGTATTTTCGTCAATAACGAAGCAACATAACTGAGCACCATGCTTATTCCAGCCCCAAATAATAATACAAAATATCCATTTTTATTAAAATTTAACTATTTTAATTCATTCAAACCAACACGGGCATATTACTAATGGGATTTATATCAGGTTCTGCATCTTTTATGCGCTTCACAGTAGAGGGAGATATCCCGAATCCTTTCTGGGACTGGGCAGCTGAACGTATCGCGGCTTTTTCCTTTAAAGACATTGATGATACCCTCGATGATTATTCCATCGGCTGGGTATCAGTTCTCAACATGTTTGACTCTGATTTCGAATATGCTTCTTACGCTGCTGCAGATTACATCGTTCTTACCATGAGAGTTGACGAACGCAAGGTCTCTTCGGCGGTCCTGAAAAAGGTTACAGCCAAGGAAGAAGAACGGATCAGAAAAGATAAACAGATCCCTAAACTCAGCCGCAGTATGAAAGTTGAAATTAAGGAAAGAGTGAAGGCTCAACTCACTCGTAAATCCGTTCCGATTCCAGCTGTATATGACCTTTGCTGGAACCTGGCAGACAATACCCTGATTTTTTTTACAACCGGTAAAAAAAGTATGACCTTGCTCGAAGACCTTTTTAAAGACACATTTGATCTTTCCTTGATACTGCAAATTCCTTATCTGACAGCAGAGCGTATACTGGAACCAGAAAAGTCCGCACAACTGGACAGCCTAGCCCCGGCCATCCTGATTTAACAACCAAGAGAAAATACCACTATGGATATAGTTGATTTAATTCAGGAAAAACGTTTTATTGGCCAGGAATTTCTGGCATGGCTCTGGTATAAAAGTGAAGAACGCGGAGGCAGTGTAGAGATCCCGGTTACAGGAGATATTCTGGTCGTCTTTGAAAAACATATGCTTCTGGAATATGGTGAAGGTGAAACCAACGAAAAACTCATTTGCAGAGGTCTACAGACAGAACTCAGAGAAGCACGAGCCGGACTGGCACTTGGAAAAAAACCTGAACAGGCGCGCATCATGTTTGTAAAGGGAGAGTATGAATTTCACGTGACACTAGCTGCAGCTATATTTGAATTTCGCAATGTTAAACTTCCAAAAACAGTTGCATCTACAGATGAATCAGATAATCCTGAAGCTGTTGAAGGGCGCATCCTGGAACGTATAGCACTTTTTGAAGAGCTAACACAACTTGTAAACGATTTGTTCTCCATTTTCATAGAAATAAGAACCGGTGATCAATGGCCTGGAGAACTCGAAAAAATTCAAACCTGGGTCAGCAGAGGAATTGACAGGGCTGAAAAAATATTGGAATAAACAATGGAATTTGAAACAGTTATAGGGCTTGAAATTCATGCCCAAATGAAAACAAACAGTAAAATTTTCTGTGGTTGCTCAACTGAGTTTGGCGCTCCCCCTAATACTCACGTCTGTCCGGTTTGTACAGGAATGCCTGGTGTGTTACCTGTCTTGAACAAAAAGGTCGTCGAATTTGCTATTAAACTGTCCCTGGCAACAGATTCTGTTTTGAACCATAAAAATATTTTTGCTCGAAAAAATTATTTTTATCCTGACTTACCAAAGGGTTACCAGATATCTCAGTTTGATTTACCTATTTCTGAACATGGAAAAGTTGAAATCCAGGTCGATAAAAACAAGAAACAAATTGGTATAACAAGAATCCATATGGAGGAAGACGCCGGCAAACTGATTCATGATGACAAGGAACCCAAAAGTTATGTTGATCTGAATCGCACCGGCACCCCGCTACTTGAAATTGTCAGTGAACCAGATATCCGCTCTCCAGGAGAGGCCACAGCATATTTAAAAAAAATCCATGCCATAGTTCGTTACCTTGATATCTGTGATGGAAATATGCAGGAAGGAAGCTTTCGCTGTGATGCTAACATATCATTGCGTCCGCTTGGGCAGGAAAAACTTGGAACCCGAACTGAATTAAAAAACATGAATTCTTTCAAGAATGTGGAACTGGCCCTGGAGTACGAAGTCAAACGCCAGCGTGATATGCTTCTTGAAGGTGAAACCGTTATCCAACAAACATTATTATGGAATCCAGATAAGGGTGTTACCCAGCCCATGCGCGGCAAGGAAGAGGCGCATGATTACCGTTATTTTCCTGATCCTGATCTTGTTCCTATTATCATAGATAATCAGTGGGTAAAACAAGTTCAGGCAGAACTTCCAGAACTTCCAGACGATCGCTGCAACCGTTTTCAGACTGAATTTGACATGACTGAATATGATGCAGGAATATTGACAAGTTCCCGAGAGCTTGCAAACTACTTCGAAACCGCCTGCAAATTATACAAAAATCCTAAGAAACTGAGTAACTGGATTGGCACAGAACTCCTTCGCGAATATAGCCCTGAACAAATCAGTGATTGCCCAATTTCACCAGAACATTTAGCCAAACTCCTTTTGATGATTGAAAAAGGTAGTATCTCTGGAAAAATAGCCAAAACTGTCTTTGCAGAAATGCTCACCAACGGTAATGATCCAGAAATCATTGTTAAGGAAAAAGGACTGGTTCAGATGAGTAATGAAGATGAACTCCTAACCATTGTTAAGGAGATCATCGCAGCCAACCCTGAACAGACTGAACAGTTCAAAGCCGGTAAAACCAAAGTCCTTGGTTTTTTTGTCGGTCAGCTGATGAAAAAGACCAAAGGTCAAGCTAATCCTCAAATCGCCAACAAACTTTTCACACAAGAAATGTCTTGAGAATGCCGAGATAATGAAAAATAATATTGAAGTGCTTGTTCACTCTCATGGAGCATATGGTGATTTTTTTTAATAATAGAACTTTTATCCAATTAAGGACTTCCTGAAATAGGATAATAAATTCTCTGAACTCTTAATACAGACTCTTGAACAAAGAACAATGGCAACAAAAGGGTGCTGGTCACCGGCAGCGACTGCGAGATAAATTTCTAGAACACGGAATTGAATCCTTTACTGATGCCGAAATAATTGAATTGCTCCTTACATTTGGTACACCACGCAGTGATTGCAAAGAAACTGCCCGTAATGCCTTAAAACACTTCGGATCCCTGCCTGCAATACTGGATGCCCCTGCAAATCAACTTCAGCAAATCAAAGGGATTGGCCCCAAAAATATCCTTGCACTTCATTTTATCCAGGGTGTTGCCCGCCGTTACCTGAAAAACAGACTCACCAATAAAAAATATGTTAAATCTTCCCGGGAAGTAGCCGATTTTTTGATCCATTCCATGCGTGATCTTGAGCGGGAAGTATTAACTGTCATCTATCTTGATGCCTCCCACGCAATAATTGACACAGAAATCCTCGCAGAAGGAACTATTTCAGTAAATACTATTTACCCACGGGAAGTTGTTAAAGCCGCTCTGAAAAAAAATGCCAGTGCCCTGATCATTGCCCATAATCATCCATCAGGTAGGCTGTACCCCTCTCCACAGGATAAACAGCTTACCCACAACCTTTTTCTTATTTGCTCTTTTATGCACATTTCACTTCTGGACCATCTTATTATAGGTGCGGGCGAATCTGTTTTCAGCTTTGCAGATAAGGGTTTAATGAAAAACATTCAAAACGATTGCCAGAGCATCCTTAGCAACAGTGGATAATATCTATATGAATGAGGATTACGGAATCTACCTTCACATCCCTTTTTGCCTAAGCAAGTGTCCTTATTGCAGTTTTTTTTCTATCCCCACTGATCCTCAAATCCAAAAAATTTACTTTCAGAACCTGCTCAAACAAATTGAGAAATTTTCCCAGGATAAATGGTGTGTAAATAGACAGGTTGCCACAATCTTTTTTGGTGGCGGCACTCCCACAACCATGAATATTGATAATCTGGTATTTTTACTTAAATCAATCAAAAAATCTTTTCCCATAATTACTGATTTTCTCGAAACATCCATTGAGGTCAATCCAGCGACTGTAAATGAGAAAGATTTGTACAAATTAAGAACAGCAGGATTTAACAGAATATCTATTGGAATCCAATCTCTGTCAGATAAACAACTACAACTTCTTGGACGTCCTCATACAGCATTAGATGCTCATTCTACAGTTTCCTGGGCCCGAGCTGCAGGATTTGACAACATCAGCATTGACCTGATGTATGGTTTACCTGAGCAAAATCCTTCTTCATGGCGCAACTGTTTGAACCAAGCCATTGATCTGAACACAGAACATCTCTCCCTCTATGAACTCACACTGGAGAAAGATACTCCTTTTCATTCCATGTCCCATTTGGGACAGCTTATTCTTCCCTCTGAAGAACATGTCCTGAAAATGATGGGAATTACATCTGAGACCATTAGCACCACAGACTTTCATCGATATGAAATTTCCAATTACTGTAAACCGAACAAGGAAAGCCGACATAATATCAATTACTGGCACAACAAATCATATCTGGGACTAGGAGCTGGTGCTGTTTCCTGCTTTTCTGGAAATCGCTGCCGGAGCATTGAGGATGTTTCGCTTTTCTGCCAGGCTATACAAAATAACTCCAATCATTTGGTTGAAACAGAAACATTAAATAGCGATAGTTCTTTCCGTGAAACGGTTATAATTGGCCTGCGCATGATCGAAGGGGTATCACTTTCAGAATTACAAAAAAGGTATCACATCAATCCCAAAAAATATTATGGGGTGATTCTACAAAATCTCATAAAACAGGATTTAGTCATACTGCAAGATGATTTTCTAAGGCTTACTTCAAAAGGGCTCTGTATTGCAAATAGCGTCATGGCAGAATTGGTATAACGGATATACTTACCGACTCATGAATAATGCTAAAAAAAATAGATAACCAAAAACAGCTGCATGGAGTCTCTGATTTAAAAATCTTGATTTAACAACACTCAATCAGGCAGCAACTGTTGGCGAAAAACAAACTGTTACCATTGATATTTACATCTATCGCCAGGACGAATCTGGCTGTGATTCTCACCTTCTTGTTCCTGGTGGTATTGATAAATTCCACTTCTTAACTGAAACAGGAGCAATAACACTCCAACACATTATCATCCTTGGTAGACTTCTTTGCACTCTATATGCCTCTGTTAAAATCACAAACCGTCCCCATCACAAATCAACCACTTCAATATAGGGTCATCTTACATAAAGGTACATAACACTACATAGGAATTGGTATCTCCTAAAAGTCCGCTGGATCATTTACATCCCTTTGCTACATCTTAAAAGTTGTTCGCCCCATCTCAATTTTCTTGATAATACCTAACACAACGTAATGGTATTTTTGAATAAACATCCAGTCAGTGGAGGAACATGTCATGCCAAGAATGAGTATATTAAGCAGTGCAACCGAACAGAAACAATTTGAAAAACCGCCATATTTTTAATGCTCAGCAGAAAAAAAATTTAGAGTTCCCAGAAGGTGAGTTAGAAACGGCCCAGACCTTCCGTAAACCATCACATCAAATAGGCTTCCTGATCAGCTGTGGGTATTACAAAGCGACTAAACGTTTTTTCTCACCAAAAGACTACCATCAACGTGGCATTGATTATGTTGGCAAGGCGATTGGATTTGCGCCCTGATATTTTCAACAATGTGGCCTATGCAAACCGAACCCGGTAGAGACATGAGCAATCATTTTAAAAATTTGTGGATTTAAAAGGTTCAAAGGTGAAGTTGAGCAATCTATCATCTTGGAAATTACCAACATGGTACAATCCCAACTAAAACCCAAGATGGTTTTTTTTATGAGCCGACAAAGTTATATCACAACTCACTCAAGTTCCGAATTATCACCGACTTGCCAATTTAATCCTGTCTGCGCTCAATTAGCGTAAACAGGATTAGTCCACCTTCATAAAGCAAAAGTTGACTCATCAAACACGGAATGGAATCTTCTGGATGGACTTTTCACTCAGGGGGAGGGCGACAATACAACAAAAGATACAACTTTACCTTCATCCAAAACGGTTAGTTACAGACTGACATTACTATAAAAGCTATCGCAATCTACCAGATCAACCAAGGTCCAGAAGGGGAACTAAGTGAAGATGGTTATTTTAAGGTGCTTGAATCCAGATCCTTGCGGCTGCAAACCCGAGTCTCACCAATATTGAAGGCACTTTGTTTTCAGGCCGAGCCCAGAGCGATCACTTTGATCGAAGCCATTGAACATTTCAAAAAAAGATGGCGCCATATCCTCTTCTGCACCTCTTGACTTTCTTGAGCCTCAGGAATGTAAAACTGTTATTGGTACGGATGGTGAAAGCTTTCGGACAAATCATTAAATCACTGTTCATTTTTCGGTATCTTGATGAGCTTGAATTTCATCAAGCTATTTAAAAACAACCATTTATCTCATCTTCCAGCCTGGCAAACACCTGGTATATTGCATCATAATCAAAATATGTCCCATAAATCATATTCCTCATGGCCTTGTAGTCTTTTCTGACAGTTTCCAAAATATGACCGTGGGAAACCAGCTTCAAGGTTCCTGGTTTTGCCAGCTCATATTGGGCCCAGCCTCGATGATAAAATCTCATTTTAAAATCAACAACGTCCTCGAGAATGAAAAGATCTGCCAAGGCGCTCTCTTTGATATTTGAATTTGCCATTTGCCATTTGCGCAAGATCATAGTAATTCCGTGAATTGCGCGGTGGCTGAATGCTGCCTTCCGGACGATTTGCTTCGTGATGCAAAATTGTCACTTTTTCCCAAAAGGTTCTTTCTGCTTTGATCACCCGTACCCAGCAATCTGGAGTTTTAAATACTTAGGGAAACTCTTCAGCGGCATAAGGCTGTATTAAATGGGTTTCAAATGGCAACCAGGAGGCAATAGTACCTATTTCAAGTCGAATCTCCGGCCGAATATAATCATCAGAAAAGGCTTTGGGGTACGAAAGATTAATGACGTTTCGGTCATTTTCTTCAACAGCACAGACACACACAGAATCAAATTCCTGTACAAGTATCGGTTGCATAGTGCTTGCAAAATAGTCTCTGCCTGCTTCACGAATTTCTTCTATGAGTTTCCTTTGCTGCTTTTTGGAACGTTCCTCTTGCGGCTCCTGGTCGGTGAGAACTTCCCAATTAAGAATCAAGTCAATGTCCTCAGAAAAACGTTCTATCAAACCATATACTTTGGAAAGAGTTGTATTGTCTTTAAAGGTGAGGATGGAACTCAGCTCAGAATTATTAGAAATCTTTTTCCACAACCGCCGGCGTCATCCCTTTTCTTGCAGCTGGTTCAGAAAAAAGTTCATTACGTTGTTTACTACTCAATAAGGCAACAGAATCCACTACACATTCCCCATGTAAATTTTTTTGATATAATCATAGACCCAGTTTGTTACAGTTTTGGTATCTTTAATGATGAGCTTTGCCTTGCTCATATCAAGCTGCTGCCGGACACTCTCTATTGAAATTTTTGCTATGTGCTCTTTCCATAGTGCTTTAATTGCCTGAACGATAATTCCGCTTTCTGTATGCTTAAATCCCACATCTTTCAGCGCATATTTTTTAAATTCAAGCGTATAATTGCCAACGGAATACTTCCGGCTTGGCCCATCAGAAAGATAAATAATTCTGCCTGGAACCTCGGTTGAAAGGCCAAGTAAATTAAGTGCAGCATCACCGGAAGGCTGGATACGCCAATTAAATTTCCGGGCCATGGCCTGAGCGACCTGATCAAAATCAGGACTTAAAGTCTGCTCAAGCAGTTCGCTGTATTTGGGATAATCATAGACACCACGACACACCCGCCGGATTTTATTTTTTTTGGTAAGGGAAGAGAGGGCAATATCAACCTGTTCTCTGCTGAATTCAGCAACAAAGTCACTTGAAGAAAAAGCCCAACCCCTTCCTCTGCCGTATATTCTTGAAAGTATTTTATTTGCGATAGATTGCATGCTATATCCCTTATGAAAATAAGGGAAAATGCACTCTTTTTCCTATAATTTTCATAGTAGATTTTTCAGGCTGGCAAAAATAGAGAATGGACGATGATGTTTCTATGGGATTGCAAAAATCACCTCCATGAGAACTTCCTACAAATTCTATGTCGCGTTACGTACCTTTATGTAAGATGACCCTATATTGGAATACAAACCTGATTCAATGCTAATGTTTCAATCCACGCCCCTGCGTGAGGGGCGACCAGGTGTGAAAAGCTTTGCTTCAAGCCCTTGATTGTTTCAATCCACGCCCCTGCGTGAGGGGCGACTGCTATGCTTTCTGCATTGTAAAGCGAGGCACTAGTTTCAATCCACGCCCCTGCGTGAGGGGCGACAGCACAATATCTGGATAGATTGGTGGTGGTAAAATGTTTCAATCCACGCCCCTGCGTGAGGGGCGACATTTTGGCTCTCCATATTGCCCTGTTTTATGATCGTTTCAATCCACGCCCCTGCGTGAGGGGCGACCAGTACTTAATTGCAGGGCATTTATTGCCCGGTTGTTTCAATCCACGCCCCTGCGTGAGGGGCGACCAGTACTTAATTGCAGGGCATTTATTGCCCGGTTGTTTCAATCCACGCCCCTGCGTGAGGGGCGACTTGATGATGGCCGAGAGCTAAAAGGTTTTATTAAGGTTTCAATCCACGCCCCTGCGTGAGGGGCGACTAAAATTTCCGAGCTGGCAAATAGCGAGTTGCAGGTTTCAATCCACGCCCCTGCGTGAGGGGCGACCAGGGGCAAACCAAGGGTGAAAGTAAAACCGTGTGTTTCAATCCACGCCCCTGCGTGAGGGGCGACCTGTATACCTTCCCTGCTGGTGAGATTATCATAGAGTTTCAATCCACGCCCCTGCGTGAGGGGCGACTTCGAGCAATGTCAACTGTGCATCAACCTTAATGTTTCAATCCACGCCCCTGCGTGAGGGGCGACGAGATACTATTGAAGGACAAGACAAGATCCAAGCTGTTTCAATCCACGCCCCTGCGTGAGGGGCGACCTTAGAAATAGAATCAGAGCATCCTGACTTCGAGGTTTCAATCCACGCCCCTGCGTGAGGGGCGACCATATGTTTCTCGGACTATGTCCCCGTCATCTGGTTTCAATCCACGCCCCTGCGTGAGGGGCGACGGGTATGAACGTTACACCTGCGCCATTAATCTGCGTTTCAATCCACGCCCCTGCGTGAGGGGCGACTAGGGCAAGAAAACAAGGGTTATCACTCCCGCCAGGTTTCAATCCACGCCCCTGCGTGAGGGGCGACCTCTATTATGAGACTGTTAATGTCCAGGTAATTTGTTTCAATCCACGCCCCTGCGTGAGGGGCGACGAATGGGGATTAGAAGCATCAGAGATATGAGTTTGTTTCAATCCACGCCCCTGCGTGAGGGGCGACAATGCCAGTGTCACTAACTCCTGTAATATCAAAGTTTCAATCCACGCCCCTGCGTGAGGGGCGACTCAAAATCAACATCTGTTGATCTTGCCCCTTTTGTTTCAATCCACGCCCCTGCGTGAGGGGCGACATTACCCAGGGTGTCCTTGCCGGGACGTGGTAAGTTTCAATCCACGCCCCTGCGTGAGGGGCGACTTTGTAGTAACGCAGATAATGCGATGCCGTTAGAGTTTCAATCCACGCCCCTGCGTGAGGGGCGACGACTTTTCGATATCTCTTGATGCCTGTTGCTCTGTTTCAATCCACGCCCCTGCGTGAGGGGCGACTTTGACTGATATGTTACTGAACGTAACATCAGTTGTTTCAATCCACGCCCCTGCGTGAGGGGCGACGTTGAATTATACAAAGACAATCTAACATTTGAGGTTTCAATCCACGCCCCTGCGTGAGGGGCGACAAAAACCTTCAAAGAATTAGAGATTGATATTGATGTTTCAATCCACGCCCCTGCGTGAGGGGCGACGAGTTGCAAGGATTGCAAGCATAGGCAAGGAAGTGTTTCAATCCACGCCCCTGCGTGAGGGGCGACCTGGGAAAGTAACTAACTGGACACCACTAACAGAGGTTTCAATCCACGCCCCTGCGTGAGGGGCGACCTAGAGTCTATAATCACCAAGTTATTTTCAACGGTGTTTCAATCCACGCCCCTGCGTGAGGGGCGACACAGCAATGATTGTTGCCTATAAAGATTTGCAAGTTTCAATCCACGCCCCTGCGTGAGGGGCGACGAGTTAACTCTGCAAGTAGCAACGGAGTTAATTACGTTTCAATCCACGCCCCTGCGTGAGGGGCGACCTGACGGTACGGGATGGCTTGAGCTATTGCTTGAGGTTTCAATCCACGCCCCTGCGTGAGGGGCGACTGTCAATCCGTAACCTACTGGCAGGACTGAGTAAAATTTGATCATTTTGCGAACCTCACAAAAAACAAGGCTCACGGTTATCAAAATTAATGTAAAAAGAACTTCAGCATACCCTAAAATCACAATGGCGAACCAACCAGAAAAATCTGTCTATCAAAAGTTCGCGCATAGTTTTATATAATTAATGGTCCTTCCTGATCAATCGACTCCTTTGCCCCGATATGTTCTACCCTATGCTTCCAGTTAGAACCTAGAAAATAAAACCGTAAACTATCCGACCCTTTGTCTATTTCTCCGATTAGTTTCTGTCTCAAGACAATCCATTGTGCGGGATCTACTATACATTCAAAAACAGAATACTGAACCCGCTGACCATGATTCCTGCAAACTTTTGCGACCCGTCGTAACCGTTTCACCCCACCAGGATCACTGGTCTTAACATCATATGTTACCAATACAAACATATATCATCTCCAAATAACGGGAGGATACCCATCCAAGTCTCCCCTTAAAAACCGCGCAAACAACAAGGCCTGACTATGAAAGAACAGGCCCAACGGCATCTTTTCACCTAAAAAAGGGTGTTCCACAAGATCCTGTTTCCGCTTCTGGTAAGTAACAAGCAATGTTTTTCTCGCATCATCTTTCATTCGTACGCCTCCCCCATCACTGATAACAAAATCCTTTGCCTGCAACTGTCCCCGATTAACAAGAGACAGCGCAAGACGATCAGCCATTGGCCTGAATTCCTCCATCATATCAAGGGCAAGACCTGGACGCCCTGGTCGGTCTCGATGTAAAAAACCAACAGCTGAATCCAATCCACAACATTCCAAAGCTGAACGAACATCATGCAAAACCAGCGTATACAAAAAAGACAATAGACAATTTATCCGATCTAGCGGTGGCCTGCGACTGCGCTGATGAAAATAAAAATCTTTCTTATTTCGAGTCACCAAATGATCAAAAGCACCAAAGTAAACATGTGCAGCATCCCCTTCAACACCTCGAATCTGATCCAAATCCAAATCTTCTTGCAGTCTACTCAAAGAGGCAGTTAAGCGATTAATGCTTTCCCTTACCGCATCAGCATCAACCTTTTTTCCATGATCGCGTATAACCCTCTGTAAGACAGTACGGCTATTAGCTACTTTACCGGTAACAAAGGCCCTGGCCATCTGTGCCGAAAAATCCAGATCATCTGCCCGGCGATACTGTCGACGCCGCAACAAGACATTACCGGAAACTGGACCTAATACTCTGGCCAGAAATCGACCATTCTGTGTCAAAAAAGAAAGAGATACTTCCCGTTCTGCACAAAAACCCATAAGAAACGGACTGCAGCCAACATTACCAAAACAGACAATTCCATCCAGGGTATGTACAGGAAGGCGTAACTTAACCTCTCCTTCAATTCGTACAGCAACGGTTTCACCGTCTTTAGCCAGGTAACTTCCCTGGGTGGTGACAAACAAAGTATTGAGATACTTTTTCATAGGGCAGTCATCCTAGTCATATACCTTTGTACCTTTCCTTTTTTACCTGCGGTTTTCGGCAGACAGGTATCAATAAACGAACAACTCTCACAACGGCGGGCATACACAGGTGGTGGAGTTTCCTCTGAAGCCACTAATGTATGGAGTTGCCGGGCTGTCAACAAAACCTTGTCGCGCAGTTCTCGGTCAAAAAAGACACCCACTCTTCTTTTTTTCTGACCATAATAAAGCGCTCCATCTGGAACATCCCTGCCAAGCATTTCCTCCAGACAAATTGCCTGGGCGCAAAGCTGCACCCGATCAGAATCATCCTTTTTCGGTCGTCCCCGTTTGTACTCAACCGGATAAGGCTGCCAGGAAGAATCCGATTGTCGATGAGATTCAACCACATCTGCCCTGCCAATAAGGCCAAGCTGCAGAGATCGGATTGGCATATCAAACTCCACTTTGATTGTCCGTCGTGATTCCCTGGCTGCAGAGTGTACTCGTTCATGAAGAATACGCCCCTCCGCTGTCAGCCGATTTTCAACCCACAGCTGCTCCACATGAATCAGTGCACACTGCCTTGGACAAAACAACAGATGCTGCAATGCCGAAAGCATTAGGAGATCATCTTCGCTGTACATCACCTTACAATTCACTCGTGAACATTATCCATTGATTCCCTAAAATGAATCCTTTCATATTTTTCACCTCAGCAAAAGGTTAATGTGCTACCAGTCAATGTTAGTAAAAAGAGGCTAGGAAACATCACAATTCCAATAACCTATCTGGTTAAATTTATGTCAATACAGTCACCCCTCCAGGTAAGTCTCCTGACAGTTCAATATCCGAGTAGTCCGAAAAGGCCCTTGCCGGTTTTGCAGGGTCTTTCAAAGTTGGATTTTCTACCATCTCAAAAAGTTGTTGGGCTGAAGCATTCCCAAGCGCTGAGTCATGTTTGAAAATAATTAATTTCCTTGTACCCATCAAACCTCGTGCTGCAGAGTGATCATGATCAAACATCTCTCGCAGCGACTGCCAAAAAAGCGCAAGATCATCCTTGGAAAAACCTGTCTGACCAGCTAAATGTGAAGAAATAAATCCATGAGTTCTATAAAGAGCGTACGGGACAGTATGCTTACGACCCATTGTCCGATTATCTCCCTGCTGCTTCTTAGCCTCATTCTCCGTTGCGACAGCCATTCTTGTAATCGAATGCTCCAATGCAACAATTGGGTCTATTGAGCGGGCAAAAGTTAGCTGAATTGGTCCACGAACCTGTCCTGCATTCTTTCCTGTACTCATTACAGCACCAAACGTTCTGACATCATAATAATTTGAGCACATCCACTGTCTCGCAGAGTCAATTTTTGCTCCAGGTTTTTTCTGACTCTTAACCTCATCGGTTTCATAGGCCTCTTCAATAAGAGTGTTAAGTACTGCTTTTTCTTTGATAAAAATATCAAATGGCTTTTTTGCTCCCTTAACCAACTGCACATAATTACGCACTTTCCGTTTCAAACAAACATCAGTGACTAAACCATAACCCGTCTCAGCATCCATTCTTGGCAAATTTCCAGCATCAGGGTCACCATTGGGATTGCCATCCTGAACATCAAAAAACAATACAAAGTCATAACGATTAATTATACTTTCTGACATAACACTCTCCTTTAAGCTTTATCTTCCTTCTTGGTAAACAAGTCCTGACGCTGATGATAGTACCCCACAGCGAACCGTGCCTGTGAATCAAGAGGTAAGTGCGAAGGTATCTCCTCAATGCCGCTGAATATCTCACCAAGTATAGATTCAAAATAAATAATGCCACCCTTTTGTAACTTCGCAAGATGATGATTTTTCAATTTTAACAACTGAGGAAATACCGTTATCGGTGCACTGGAAGCTGCCCCATAAAAACGTTCCCGGATAGTTTCTATTCCCTGTGCCGTTTTCTGGATATTTTCCAAAACTGCAAAGAGACGACCCAGACGATAGGCTGGATTCAGATTTCCCTTATCAAGTGCCACAGATATCTCCTCCTTCTCATTTTTTTTATAATAACGATTAGTTCGATTAATACAGGCCTTCAGAATCGCTGCTCTTATTCTGTTGACATTTCTTTCCGCCCTGATCCTGCGTAGACACTGATAAAGCAAAGTTATTGGATATGGCTTCCCATTAAGAATGGCCTGCATAACTGCCCCCGCCAAGTTTGGCGCTACATTACTAATTTTATATTCAAAAGCAGTATTGCTTAGCAATTTATGAAGGGAATAAAACTCCTGATCCTTTACGCCCCCCCTGGCAATCTCAAGATCATCAAAATGACTTTTTATTCTTTCTGCAAATTGAAGAACCGTCCCATGGGTCCAAAACCTCACTGCTATACGAGCAGCATTCGGTGCCAGGCCTAAAACAAAAAAGGAATTATCATTCTCCGAAGCCAATCCTCCTGTATAAATACTTTGATAAAGTGCGCGTACCGCTTTGACTTCAATATCAGGGTCATCTTTTGGCGGGGCATTGAAGAAAAAAGGGAAATCATCTTCAAGCTGATTTTTGGCGCCTGCCCAAAAAACAGTAGTTGTATCACCGATAAAAATACAATTCTCACCTTTTATAAGCGTATTAAGCGCGGTAGTATAAGCTGCCTGGGCATATTTGCCGACAGGTGCATTAAAGCCCTGCTCTTTACCATAGGAATCGTACCCTGATTTTTTTTGAAAACTAACAAGCCCTGCTGTACTTTTCCCACCTCGAATAGCAGTTGCAGAGTGAAGTCGTTGCACAAATTGTTTTTTCCCGGTAACGAGACAGTATGATTCATATTTTTCTTTTTCATCCGGAAGTAATGCCACCGATTTCTGATACTCAACAACCACAGGTCTTTCAGCAATTACTCTTGTATCACCATCAAGACGAAAAGTAAGATTACAGCCGTTTATTTCTCTACAATCCCACCAGGAATCAAAAGTTTGTATTTCTCGATATGCTGCTTGTGTGAAAAAATCAACAACTGCCCCTATACCCTCATCCCGCATTAATTCCTCCGGCAAATTGCTAATCTTTTCATGGAATGCACCAAGCTGATTAGTTGCCATTTTCTTATCTTTGCCATAAGAAACAATTAAGTCAGAGACAATCTTTTCTTTTTGCAAATATTCAGGAAGCCCTAATAAAACTTTTCGAAAAGAACCAAACTCCTTCAGTGCTCCAACAAAATCATCTTCAAATTGCTTAAAACAACAAATGACATTAGCAACCGATATTTCCTCCTTCACCTCATCAGAGAGCGCGTCCAATAAATTGTTCACCTGCTTTATATTTTTTTCTATATCCTTCTTGCTTTCCCCTTTAGGATGACCCAAAACATAACCAAAATGATCCCAAAGAAAGCAGGCTGTTTTCCAAGAATTCTGACCTGTTCTCCCCTCAACTTTGGGTAAAAGAAAACTCCTTCCGACAAGCTTTGCCCCCTCCTTTTCTCTTGTATCCTGGAGTGCTATCACTCTGCCCTGCCGGTCAAGAACGATGATAAATGGTATTTCTTTCCAGGCAAAACCAATGGGAGCAATATTTGATTCAGGGTCATCTGCTTTTCGTTCATAATACTCACACAGTGCTTGTAGAATCATTTAAAGACCTCCTCACTCTGCCACTCAGGAACCATAATCCGCCCATTCACCATTTGGGGACGATAAAAAGCAGGTAAGGGATTCTCTGGATTACTGAAATCAAAATCAAAAAGCATAAAGCCAAGATCACAACTATCCGGTATTGGTCTTACCTGCTCCTTTTGAGGCAGATCAACCAATCTGAAAAAAGCAGAAAACTCCCGGCACCCCAAATATGGCTGGTTAAAACACTGACCTTTTCGGGCTCTTCGTTCAAACATCGCCAAATATTTTCCAGGACTTTCATCTTTTCCTGCACTCCAGTCAGCATGACACTGCTGAAGGAGTTCTTTCTCTTCTTCATCCCAAAGATGGACAGGAACCTGCATATAAGTCCCCTTCCGCTTGCTCATTGGAAGATACTCAAGCCAGGCGTGGATTCGATAATGAACATCACGCAACAACAGACCTGCCCGTTGCTGCCTCTTTTCCTCAATATATATTTCATTTCGCCCTTTTGAGGCAGTTGCACCAACTTCATTACGACGTACTGAAATCCAGTTGACAGGCTTTAACACCTCTATTTCCCTGATATGCCAACATATTGCAGGTTTCCAGAAAATAGATTCAAAAATAGCCCGTGCTGCTGACGGGGTAATAACATCATAACTGACTCGTTCAACCTTCATTTCAGGTCTGGTAAAACAGGCATAATCACCCCACACTTCCAGACAAAATGTTGTTCCAGTTTTTACCACATGCATTCCTCCATCAAAAGATAGCGCTCAGTACTACACAAATATTGCACCATCACACGGTTTCATCTCCAATCCTACAAAACCAAGGGTTTCATCATAGGCATAATCAACTGCTTGACACCATATTCCAGATATTTCTTCCAAGACACTTTCACTATTCGCGCTAAATTGATGTTGCGGAATAGACACAATAAAACGCTGCATCTTTCGCAATAATCTTCGAGTCGGCCCTTTTTTTTTCAACTTCCCAATAAGCTGCTGCCCAGTAATGTTTCCTCCTGCATACCAGACCACCACTGGCACCCGACTCTCATCATTAATGAGACGAAATTTCTGTGCTGCTGTTCGAAACTGTACTTCTCCACGCCCGGCCCCATCAACAAGCAATGGTAAAATATTCTTCTTGTCAAAAGACGCAACACCATTCCCATAAAATAATTTATAATATCGGCAGAAAATATCAGGTTGAAGATTTTGGCAACCTGCTGGATCTATTCGCATGATTTCAGCTCCTGCATCAGCCCCTTTTCTTAAAAAACCAGGTGGTGCAAGCTTTGGTGCCTCAAAAACTACAACTTTACCTTTTTCCAGACGACCTTCGCGGTTACATCGACCCGCAGCCTGCGCAATAGAATCAAAACCAGCCATCGCCCTATAAACCACAGGAAAATCAATATCAACACCAGCCTCCACCAATTGGGTGCTAATAACCCTAATCGGTTTCTTGTTTCTCAATAATGATTTAATTCTGGAAATTATCTTACTCCGGTGCTCACCACAAAGGTTTGCTGACAGCAAAAAAGTCCCTTCTGGCATAAGTGCATGAAGATCACGACAATCATTTCTAGTATTCACGATACAAAGTAGTTGCTGGTGACTAACAAGCACCTCTGCTAGCTCATTCCATTCTTTATATTTTCCTGCATGATGAACAATAACTCGTTGAAATTTTCGACTCATTTTTTCTGGCTCAGAAATAATTTCTCGAACACACCCGTGATCAATACCTGTAAATTCAGCTATTCCTGATCCAATTATCCCCGTGAGTGCAGGCTGGGTGGCTGTAGACAATATTATAGATACCTTAAAGAAATTAACGAGCCCCTGCATGACAGCCAAAATCGGTTGAAGATAATCAGATGGTATCATTTGAGCTTCGTCACAAATAATGACGGAGTTAACAATATTATGCAGCTTACGACATTGCGAACTTTTGGCGGCAAAAAGAGATTCAAAAAGCTGAACATTGGTCGTAATGATAATTGGTGCATCCCAATTTTCAGTTGCCAAATTTGACTGTACAGTTTCTTTTTCAGGATCAAGATTTGAGTGATGTTCAAGCACGTTATCTTCTCCAAAAATTTTTTTATACTCCTGAGCAGTCTGTTCAATTATTGACGTGTATGGAATAACAACTATTATGCGTTTTTTTTCATGAACAAGCGCATGGTTCAAAGCAAATGCCATACCTGAAAGAGTTTTACCACCACCTGTGGGCACTGTAAGACCAAAAAAACCAGGCTGTTGTGTTGCAGCATGTTGGCACTCTTTATAAATTTGGTGCCTGAGATTATTCACATCTGTCTTCTCTGCCAATCTAACCAGAGTATCCATATAATCATCAAATTTTTCTTTCAGTTCCAAGAGAGATTGATGTGTTCCCCGTTGTGCGGCATTCGTATTTTCCATAAATTGCTCAGTATCAAGATAATCGGCATCAACAAGACAAGAATAGAGCATCCTGACCCACAAATGAAAGCTTGCTAAATCCAATCGAGCATTACAAGGAGCACTTATAGGTGGTAATAAATTACCAACCACATTTTCCTGCCACTCATGAGATAATTCAGGAAGCTTATCGACCTCCTTTTTAGAAAGCCGGACACTCAAACTCCCCCCTCCACCAATTTCATTATGCCAATCAGGCAAACCAGCATGATGCCCTGCAATGAGATAGGCAAACACCTTTGCATTTATCCCTTTCCAATTATCAATAACCCAAACAGCACCATGACTGGAATGATTTGGGCCACGTACAGGCGCTTCCCCAATCATCTCTTCACTCTCAAAACCAGTAACCTTTCGAATGTACTCTTGAAAAACGACTGAACCCTTTCCTAGATCATGAAGTAATCCCGCCACTTTCCCCCAATCACCATTAGAAAAATTTTCTGCAAATTTTTCAGATAAATGAGCAACACCTTCTATATGGTCTTCAAGAAAATGTGGGGATATACTACCTATATCTTTATCAAAGACAGCATGCGCAACTTTATTTTTTGGTATATTCAATGATTTAAATCCCCTTTTGAGAACATCTAATTCAATACTACGTATCATGAATTAGATGTTATATTATTGCTCCATTTATCAACTTATTTTTTCTGATTATCTCATTTGCTATTAAAAAATAATTACATCGAAATTCTTTTTCCTCAATAGTATTTCTGATGCCAAAAATATCTGCTTATCCTTAACCAACCACTTAAATTTTCCAACAAACTCCATATTTCCAAAAATAGTCATTAATTTACCCTTTCAAGAAACTTCTTCTCTCAACCTCACAGTTGTATTCTGAGTCAAAGACTTCAGATCAAACACCATACATTTGTAACATGACCGATTTATCGTATAGTGACAAACCTCTGCTATTTTTCACATCTGATCCTTAAGGTTTCAAATTGAAAAATTTGATAATGAATCAAATCAGCAATCCTTGATCAATTCCCACCACATTTCAACATGATTCTATCCCAAAAGAGAGTACCAAAAACGCTAAGCTTGGCCGAACTACCCCAAGTTGCTTGCTCTATAAGAATCACAATGTGACTACCCATTCCTTTTTATTCCTCACACCTTGTGGAGATACAAAAAAGAGGTTGGAACCATTGAGAATCAATCCAAGTAACACTTGGTTACAATGGCATTTACGTCGGTTATTCCAAAATTCTCTTCAAACTTAACGCTTTCTCTGTCTGCTACTAAAAAGAGGATTAAACAAATGAATATCAAAAAAAAATGGTGAATTACAAGAAAGCCATATCGTACCCGCCTTTCTATTCCGCTGGTTAAATAAAACATCTCCAACTGGCCATATACGTATGTCCATTGACCCAAATAGAAGAAGACAGGACGGATTCAAGAAATACCTGTTGTGTAAAAACTGTGAGCAACACTTCTCAGCACTTGAAACAACATTTGCGTTCACTTTCTCTTATCCACTCGTAGAGGATAGGTGCAGGATGATTCGATTGTATTACTTATTTGTATCATTTTTGATGCGATTACCCAATGCAATCAAATAAAAAATGGATATGGCAACATACCGACTGGCCACATTTCAGCTATGATGCTGGTGAACTGCTAACAACGCTCACCACCCTCTCGCGCAGGATTGGCAGTGTTGATGTAACCTGCCGCACATTATCAGATGAGAGTCGTCTTGAGGCCCAATCCCAGGTTCTGGCAGAAGATGCCCTGGAAACCTCTGCCATTGAGGGAGAAATGCTGCGCCGGAGCTTGGTACGGGCTTCAGCACGAAAGCGACTGAGGCTGGCAGTGGAGCCTGATGATTCTGACCGACGAAGGGATGATCTGGTGACCATGCTGCTGGATTCAAGAGAGAATTCCAAAGAACGACCACTCACCGAAAAAATACTCTTTGCCTGGCATGCCTCCCTCTTCCCCACAGGATACTCGAGTCTGCATAAAATTCGAGTAGGCCAATACCGAGGCGAAGAACCCATGCAGATTATTTCCGGACCGGTCTCCAAAAAAAAAATCCATTATATTGCGCCTCCAGGCAGCAGTGTGCCCACTGAAATGGATCAACTCTTTCACTGGGTAAACAATCAAAACACAACAGATCCACTGCTGAAAGCTGGAATCGCCCATCTCTGGTTCATCATGATCCATCCTTTTGACGATGGTAATGGACGGATCGGCAGAGCTCTAAGCGATTATATCCTGGCTGCAGTATTTCCCCTGACGATCCAGGTCATATCTTTTTCCAAACATGTCCGTTTCAACCAGAAAGGGTACTATCATATCCTGGAAAACACTAAAAAACAGGGACTGGATATTACTCCATGGCTGCACTGGTTTCTGCAAACCCTCACCGCCGCTCTCAATGAATCGCAATGGATCATCGATCAGGTCATCCAAAAAGCATCTTTCTGGAATCTTCATGGTTCCGCCAGTATCAACGAACGGCAGCGAAAGATTCTGAACAGGTTGCTGGACGCCGGGGAGCGTTTTGAAGGCGCCATGACCAGACGCAAATATACAGGGATGACAAAGTGCAGCAAAGTAACTGCCAGCCATGATCTGAAAGATCTGGAAAAAAAAGGCTTGTGCAGAGAAGACCGGGAAGTGGTCGCAGTACAAGTTATGCAATCAAGTTAGCGTAAGAATTGAAGCGCGGTTTCAGTGCCAGCACCCCTGGGAGTTATTGGCGCAGCTTTTGTGGCTGCTAGATACCGGAACAAGCCAGACTGGGCAATGGCCATAGTAATTACAGACTGCTCTTAATCATAAAATTGCCATGTTCTGTAGGTTGGTGGTATTTCCATCGTTATATGTTATATAATTACAGCAGAAATTCTATCTCACTGTCTGATGATGTGTAAATTGAGGTCTAAGCATGAAAAAAAAATTACTAATTACAACGATAATAATATTGGGATTACTTTTACCCGGAGTCTGTGCTGCAAAAAGATTTAGCCAAAATGGTTATAAAATATCTATGAAATGGCGACAAAGTAATAATAAATTCATGGTAAAGGGCACTGTAAAAAATGGGAAAGTCTGTAGACAGCTCAACTTGCTAGTCGAATTTATAAACCTTGGTGACCGTACCAGTACTATTAGCATCAAAGAACCCATTAGCTACCAGAGTACCAATGGAGTAAAATTCTACACTCAAGATAGAATTGACAGCAATACAGAATTTAAGAACAAATGGGTCGTTGACTCTTTAAAGATAAAGTGCCTGAGATAATGTTTTACCTACCTGATCCATCTTGTTAACCAAAGATATTTTATCCATATTTTCATGGATAAAATCATCATAAAATCCCTTCTAGTTAATTAAAAAATGCGGAAATTAGCTTTTGCTTACTCAACCAGATGTAATATCAGGTGTGAGCATTGTGTAGCCACAGAAAATATTCCTGACAACAGGAAAATGAATATTGAAAAAGCTCAAGAGATTATCATCTCTCTAGCCCAGGCTGGAGTTGGTGGAATCAGTTTTTCCGCGGGAGAGCCGTTCCTTTATTTCGATGACATTGCAACATTAATACAGCTTTGCAGAAAAATTGGGATTTATACCAGGATTGTAACTAACAGTTACTGGGCTAAAACTGCTGAGTCTGCCGACCGATACATCTCCGAATTGAAAGATAAAGGCCTTTGTCAACTCCGATTGAGTTATTCAAGGTGGCATCAAAAAAATATAAAAAGCAACAATGTCCTCTGTGCTGCAACAAGTTGCAGGAAACATGATTTACCCTATTACATTTCTTTTATAACTGATTTTACTCAAGAAGATGACCTTTACGAGAAATTTCTCCGCGATCACAACCTTACTTTTTTCCCTGAACCGGTTATCTATTCCGGCCGTGCTTCATCAATAGTGAAAAGAACTATTCTCACAGACTACCAGGCAAACTGTTGCAATATGAATCCTTACCTCAGTTCTGACTTTGAAATGTATGCATGTTGCGACGCAGGAACCAATTTCCCTGAAACCAATTTTTTTTACCTTGGAAATTTACAAGAAAACAGCCCTGATAAACTATTTGAAAAAAATGAAACTGACCGTCTGTATAATCTTATTCGGAACAGAGGAATCACCAATATCGCCTCCTTTTCCGGAATGAAAGCTCGAGAGATAATAACTTACAGTAAATGCGAATTATGCCGTAAATTATTCGATTCCCCGGCAACGCTGGCTAAATTACGTGCAGAAATATCGCTACTTGAATCATGGAGCAGATAATTGTTTTTATCTCCATCAAGTACCTGACGGATTGTACAGGCTAAATCCCTCTTATCAATTGGTTTCAGAACAAAAGCCTGAATTCCAATTTGCCTTGCCCTTTCCTCACTTATTGTTGAACTATACCCTGTGTTGAGAATAACTGGTATACCTGGTCTTATTTGCAGTAAACTCATTGCTAACTCATCGCCCGTAATGTTTGGCATTGCCTGATCAGTAATTACCAGATCAAATTTATCAGGCAGAGTTCTGAATAACTCAAGGGCCTCAACGCTACTGGTTCTTGCTGTAACGCTGTAGCCAAGTCTTTCCAGCATCTGCTTACCCATATGAGCAAGCATCATCTCATCATCAACATAAAGTATTGTTTCATCGCCTGTCAAAACAGGACCAAGAATATTTTCAGTATATGTTGACTCTTCACTGGTAACCGGAAAAAAAATCTTAAATGTTGTGCCTGTTCCCTGCTCACTGTCAACCATAATGGATCCATTGATTTTATCTACAATACCATGAACAACAGACAATCCCATACCTGTCCCCTGTCCCACTTCTTTGGTTGTGAAAAATGGGTCAAATATGCGGTCTTTTATCTGTTTATCTATTCCAGGTCCACTGTCAGAAACAGAAAGCTTTATATAATTTCCAGGCTGAAAAGTATAAATGCCATCATTATCACTTTCATCATGATGAATTTCACTCATACTTATGTCAATAACTCCCTTACCATCCATTGCCTGAACCGCATTGGTATAAAGATTAATCAAAACTTGATGAATCATTGTGGAATTTGCCAGAATGTTTTTACAATCATTACAAATTTCCTGACGGACCTCAATAGATGAGGGAGTTGTAGATTTTAACAGCTTCAGCGCCTCATCAATTACCGGAGTCAATTTAATCGGGCTTAATTCCTCGACATTAAAACGACTGAAAGTAAGAATCTGTTTTACAAGGTCCTTAGCCCTTCTTCCTGCTTTAAGAATTTTTTCCAAATCAGATCTTGCTTCATTTTCTTTGGGAATATCATCTTTGACTAAACTGGCATATCCGAGAATTGCAGCCAAAAGATTATTAAATTCATGTGCAATACCGCCAGCCAATGTCCCAATGGATGCCATTTTTTCCTGTTGTAAAAGTTGATACTGGGTGTTTTTTAATTTATCATAGGTGTATTCTAGCTCTTTGTGTTTCACATCAAGAATATGCATCATATTATTGAAGTTTTCACCGATGAGGCAAGATGGATTTGGAATTGCACTTTTATAAACATCACACAAAAGGCAATTTTTATGATCCAACGAATATTGACAATTAATCTCTCCGCTCGAAAAGGTTCCCACCTTTTGCCAGCAACGCATTGATTTTTGCCCAAAACAAGAACAATCCCTATTGTCGCATTGCTTTTTTTCATAGCATTTAATTAAATTTGGATTTTCATATCGCACCTCAATATTACCTGTGGTTGAAACCTCTTGAATCAAATGAGATATCTGAAAGAAAGCATTTTGTAGTTTCTCATTTTCTTTCTCAATTTCTACCTTGGTATTGGTTAAATCAACATTTACAACTTCCAGATCTGTGTTAATTCTATTACGTTCGATTAAAGACTTGTCCAAGCGAAAAAGTATTGAAAAAAAAACGATCATAAAAGATAAAGACAGCCCTATTTTTATAGAATTGGAGATAAACAAAACCCCCTGAAGCATTTCATTATTATCCGAAATATCATGATACAGTTCCAGAGCTCCGGCAAATGATCCTTTGCGCATCACTGGAACATATGTCTCAACTATATCAACTGTTACCTTCTTGTCTTCCAGAGACTTAGAATTCTTTTCAACTATCTTTGTATATACTTTCCCTTTTGCAACCACCTCGATGAAATATGAATTTTCATTAATTTCTCCAAGCTCATTTGTATCAGTAGAATATATTGTTTCACCTGTAGAGGAAAATATTTTCAATTTATAAAAATTAAAATCCTTTTCCAACCTTTCTATTTTGTCCACAATTTCAGGGGTGATCAGAACTGAATCAATTGATTTGGCAAAAAACATGTGCGACATATGTCGAGCAATCACTATTGCCTCGTCTTCTACTGTTTTTATTAGAACTTTGGTAAAAGAAGGATGAATGACATAACTTTCCAAAACCTGAGCAGTGAGGGCAATAAAGATCATAAAAAACAATAATCTTTTGAGAAATCTGTTCTCTATATTAAAAAATGACAGGTTAACCATTTCAAACCCCTTTCAAATCTAAATCAGATGCAAAAATTTCAGTAATACCCCTATCGCAATCTCTTCCAGGTAATAATTATTTCTCCCTGACATACAAATAATTATACATTACAATTTATATGTTATGTTTTCTAATCAAGTAAAGTCAAGTGGAAATCAAGAAAGAATTGACCAACAAAAAAGCTAAAAAAAACAAACCTATAGCCAACTCTGTAAAAAAACTCCATCCTCTTCATTCCAATTACAAACAACCGTTATTCATCTCCAAAAGCGGCAAATCAATTGGAGGGCAGATATAACTACCAACATAGGGTCACATCTTGATTTCCTTCTAATTTCAATAATGAAATTGCAAATACAAGTGATTATTTTGCGCAACCAATTATCTTAACAAAATAAATGTAACCCATGACCCACCTGGCTCCATTATTCTCGATAATAAAAACAATTTTGTTAAAATTATTTTATTCCAACATTATTCTCCTTTCATTTTGCATAACTCATTGTATCTGTTATTATAGTAATGTTTTCAGTATCAAGATAATTGATCATGGAGGACCAAATGTTTCTACACTGCCCTCATTGTAACTATCGAAGAGAAATTTCCGAGAAATATGCTGGGAAAAAAGTGAAATGCCCTCAATGCAGCAAAACTGTCGGCCTGCCTCACAAAGAAAGCACACCTCCACCAGCTGCCCCTAGCCAAAATAAACCCCCACAGCAACACCAATATTCCATACAGGATTTTGTTAAACGCACCGGTCAACAAGATTTAGTTCAAGGTCTTTTCGAACTTGAACGTGACAGGATGCTGGAAGTTAATCTTAATGGAAAAGTATGGACCAAGATGGGTTCTATGATAGCTTATGACGGTAATATTAAATTTACCCGTGAAGGTATGCTCGAACATGGACTCGGCAAACTGTTTAAGAAAGCAATCTCAGGAGAAGGTGCTAATTTGACCAAAGCCGAGGGACGTGGGAAAATCTATCTGGCTGATGCTGGAAAGAAAATTTCTATAATAGATCTTGGTGGCGAAGCTATATATGTTAACGGAAATGACCTGCTCGCCTTTGAAGAGAGCATAAAATGGGATATCAAAGTAATGCGCAAGGTTGCTGGAATGCTTGCTGGTGGCCTCTTCAATATTCGCTTACAGGGAAAAGGAATGATTGCCATAACAACACATTACGAACCCCTGACGCTCAAAGTTTCCCCCCGTAATCCTGTTACAACCGACCCTAACGCTACAGTTGCCTGGTCTTCAAACCTTGCTCCAGAAATAAAAACAGATATCTCTTTTAAGACCTTTCTCGGCAGAGGTAGTGGAGAATCCATACAAATGCACTTTAACGGTCATGGTTTTGTTGTTGTACAACCCTATGAGGAAATTTATTTCCAACGATAACGAAACTTATTTGTGTTTCAATTTTTTTTAAAACACTAGCAGATATTTATTTTCCTGTTTCAGAAACCGGAAAATTCAGTTTCTGTGAGCCTCTGATGATACACACCATATATTCCGGACAGATTCTAATTGTTGAAGATGATCTCAACACTGCTGCACTGGTAGCCACTTATCTAAAAAAGGAAGGTTTTCAAACTCTGACAGCCATTGATGGTGAACAGGCGCTGAATATTGCTCAACGGGAACAGCCTATTTTCATCATACTTGACGTAATGCTTCCTAAAATTGATGGTTGGGAAGTATGCAGACAATTAAGAAAGACCTCCAATGTCCCTATCCTCATGTTAACTGCCAGAGAAGAAGAGATCGACAGAATAATGGGTCTCTCAATTGGTGCAGATGACTATGTAGTCAAACCCTTTAGCCCTCGAGAACTTGTAGAAAGAGTTAAGGCTATTCTGAGAAGAACACTACCTGCTTCATCAGTACAGTCTGATAAATTAATTTCCGGCCCTCTTGTATGTAATCTCACAAAACACAAAGTAACCCTTAATGATATCCAACTCCGCCTGACAACCCTGGAATATAAACTTCTAATCACTTTAATGAAATTACCAGGACAGGTCTTTTCCAGAAATGAGCTTCTCCACCATCTTTACGAACAAGGCGAAAATGTCGTAGATCGTGTCATAGATGTCCATATTGGTAAACTCCGTCAGAAAATAGGCGATAATCCTTCAAGCCCTCGTTTTATTCTCACTGTAAGAGGGTTTGGATACCAGTTTATTGAATCTAATAATTCACCCAAAACATGAAATATCGCCTACTCTGGAAACTGCTGCTAATTAACATTGTTCCAGTTATCAGTGTTTTTATTCTAGTAATCTGGCTGGCAATTGATAAACTGGCTGCCAACTATTTCATGGCCCTAATGAAAAACTATGATGTATCCCCCACTGATATACATCAGATGTTTCTCACAGCAATCCACCATTATCTTCTTTGGGCCTCGCTGGTAGCCCTATTCATCGCTTTTATTATCAACTACATGCTTACCAGTAGAGTACTTCGCCCTTTATCACAAATGTCTGCCATCACCAGACAGGTTGCGGCTGGTAACTATTCCCATCGGGTTGCTGTAACCACTCAAGATGAAGTAGGTCAACTAGGAATAGCATTTAATCAGATGGCTGACAGTCTTGCTGAAGTTGAACAGTTACGAAAAAACATGGTTGCCGATCTGGCCCATGAACTCAGAACACCCTTGACGAACTTAAGAGGATACCTGGAAGCCCTCCACGATGAAGTACTTCCACCCACACATGAAACCTTTCAAATTCTTCAACAAGAAACACTTCACCTTGTTCGACTGGTGGAAAATTTACAACAACTTGCCAAAGCAGATGCTGCAAAATCATATCTTAAACGAGAAAATGTATATATTGAAACAGAAATAATTCAATTACTCAAACTGTATCAGTCCAACTTTAATGACAAAAAAATAAGCATTGAAACTTGTTTTCCTTCTTCTCAAAGAACAGTATCTGCTGACCGTGACAAAATTCTTCAGGCTTTAAGAAATCTTATTGAAAACGCCTGGAAATATACTCCCCATTACGGAAGGTTAACCATCTTCATCAAACACCATGAAACATATACAAAAATCGGCTTCAACAACAGTGGTCCCCAAATACCTGAAGACATTCTTCCCTATATTTTTGAACGCTTTTTTCGTGGCGACCGTTCACGTTCACGTAACACAGGAAGTGCTGGACTCGGCCTTGCCATTGTTAAGGAACTAATTGAAGCACATGGCGGAGAAGTTGGAGCAAGTAGTTCACAAAATCTAATAAAAATTTGGCTTATACTTCCCCTATAACTGCCTTCCTACATATCTTTACACAATCATTACAATTCCTTTATCAGATCTTTAACTCTACTTCTTATATTTACATAAAGGGAATCATTCCTATATTTTTCTTTAATAAGTATAAGGAGTTTTCATCATGAACTACAAATTACTTCTAACTTTGTTTCTGACCGGTTTTACTCTTTTATTTCTTTTTCAGGAACTTGCTCTATCCGAAAATATTAACAGGGAAAAGGAAAAATAAAACTCCATAATATCAACTACTAAAACGGATTTAATTATTATCCATATTCAATTTTATTCCGGAGGTAATAGTATGAAATCTTTACTGCTCGTACTTATTGGACTGTTAACAATTGTTTTCATTAACACTGTCATAGCTGAGATAGGAAACAAAAAAATATCTTCGACGAATAAAACCATGACTGGAGGAAAAACAATGTCTCAAAAAGCAATGTTTGCTGGTGGTTGTTTCTGGTGCATGGAGAAACCATTTGAAAAACTAAACGGAGTCCAAGCCGTTATTTCTGGTTATGCGGGGGGAAACACTGAGAATCCAACCTACAAGAACTATATGCAGGGAGGGCATATTGAAGTTGTACAAATTATTTTTGATCCGGTAAAAGTCTCTTTTGACCAACTTCTAGATATCTACTGGAAACAGGTCGACCCTACAGATCCAAATGGCCAATTTGTTGATCGAGGACATGCCTATTCTACTGCTATTTTTTATTATGATGATGAGCAACGTAACCTTGCAGAGATATCAAAAAAATCTCTAGATAATAAAAATATTTATGTCAAAGATGTTGTCACTCCTATTATCCCTGCAGTTATTTTCTATCCAGCAGAAGATTACCACCAGGATTACTACAAAAAAAATCCCGTACGTTATCGTTTCTACAGAATGGGTTCAGGTCGAGACGTTTTTTTGGAAAAAATTTGGAATAATACAGAGTCGGAAAAACAGACCAATGAAATCGATATAAAAAGTAAACTTACCCCATTGCAATACAAAGTCACTCAGCAAGATGGAACTGAGCCTGCTTTCAATAACGAATACTGGAACAATAAGCTACCTGGGATCTATGTTGATATTGTTTCAGGTGAACCATTATTTTCATCAACAAACAAGTATAACTCCGGCACAGGATGGCCCAGTTTCTCCAAACCATTGGTAACTGATAATATTATCGAACGAACAGATAAAAAGCTGTTTTCGGTTCGGACAGAAGTCCGAAGCAATAAAGGCGACTCACATCTAGGACATGTTTTCAACGACGGTCCAGCCCCAACAGGATTGCGCTATTGTATCAATTCTGCATCACTGCGTTTTATAGCTGCTCAGGATTTGCAAAAGAATGGTTACAGCCAATTTACAGATCTTTTTGAGTAATTTACTTTCTCTGTTCCCATTTAGACAATGGGAACAGAGAACAATAATATTTCCATTGTCATGCCACAAAAAAAATTCCTACTGGAAAAATCCTGCCAAAAACACTAACATACAGGTAGTTAATATTTTATCTGTTTTAATTCTCTAGCTCTTTTCCACTTATAAACAGTACAAATACTCTAAATAGCAGAGAACTAAACATACAATAATTCAGATACCACTAAGTCTTTGAGGTATAACTCATGAAACCACTGATTAATACCCATGAGTTTTTATCCCTATCATCCTTTCTCAATTACCAACTTGCAGGTTCCCCCATCAACTGGCAAGGTGTTTTGAGCCTTCTTCTTGAACAAGAGCTTGATAACAAAACAGAAATTTTTCTCAAACACTCTTTGGAATTTATTGGCGATGCTTACGGAAAACAAAAAAGACGCCTTGGTCCACTCGCTGTCCTCCACCCCATCAGGACAGCCTCTCTTCTAGCTAAAGCATACACTAAACCAAATACACTGGATCTGCTTTGTGCCCTTTTTCATGACAAAAATGAAGATCTGACTGCAGATCGTTACAGTGAAGAGGAGTGGAAACGACTGGATAAAAAATACAAACAACTTTTAGACACAATTGATTCTGAAACTGGCTGGTTTTTAAACGAACGTATCAATTTTTTAGCGAAAAAACCAGGAGAGGTCTATACAAAGTATCTCGGAAGACTCCTTGCCAAGGCACATAAAACCCCTGAACTTGCCGCTGTCAAACTAGCTGATCGCCTCGATAACACTTTAGATTTGAGAATTGACCTGCATGATGTCATGGAACATACTCATTCCTTCCAAAGTATCTTTGATATCCTGTTTGTAAACTCCTACTCAGGTAAAAAGAAAAAGAAACAACACCCAGTAGCCAGAAAAATTAACGGTGCCATGCGCTTGTATCAACTCTACAAAAACACTGTATTACTTTCCATGTTAAGAGACCAACAAATCTCTATGAATACTGGCTCGAACAAACTCTTTTTTTCCCTTGCTGTAGCAAGTATTCGAGAAGCACAAACCATTATGCTCCATATTTTTACCTATCACCGAACTGATCCTGCAGAACAACGTGCCATCCTTCTTGAAGTCATGCAATACAGTCACAGTGAAGGATTTGAAGCAATCAATGAAGAAGGTCATTATGTTCTCGACGGTCTGTTTCGCAAATATTTTGTCCATGAATCTCCACAAGCCAAGTCTTCCAATCTAGATATGCTTTATAAAGATAAAAAACTGATGAGTCTGGTTGCAGTTGCCTTTCTCGTTATTTTTTCAAATTTTATCAACAACGATCACTATACGATACATGGCATATCCTCAGATGGTATTATTCCACCAAAATAGAAGAGTACTTTCCCCTACAAAAATTTCTTTAGCATATCTGTTGTCTTTCTCTTTAAATATTTTCATGAAATTTACTAAATTTCATGCGGTAAAAAATTCTGTATAATGATAGAATTTAAAAATGTACTTTCAGGTACTATCTCACTTGTTGAAATAGCACTATATATATTGCGAACTACCTGTTTATAAAAATAAAATTCAATAAAACCTTAAAAAGTCGGAATTATAAAGAGTTTGATTATGGCAACAACACTTGTTCAATTATACCGAAAAACTAGCCTGGACAGAGAATACTGTTTCAACGTGGAGTCGAATACTGCTCTTACTCAAGATGAATTAAGCAGGCTTCAACTGGTTTTGGCAGAGGGATTTTTAATAGAAACAGTTTCCACCTCTCCTTTCCTGACTGGCACCAGAGTTGTAGAAATGGGCCCTCGGATGAATTTTGCAACTGCTTGGTCATCTAATATGGTATCCATTTGTAAGGCAATTGGACTTGAATCTATCTGTCGAGTTGAAAGATCCCGTCGTTATCTGGTTGATGAAACCAAAAATCTCGAAACCTTCATAGCCCAAAATCACGACCGGATGACCGAATGCCAATATCCCGAACCATTAACAACATTTGAAACAGGCATCACTCCCGAGCCAGTCTATGACGTTGACCTTAAAACCAACGGACCTGACGGTCTTCTTGACATTCCTGGCATCTCTATGGATGAATGGGACAGAAATTTTTATTATGATTACTTTGTTGGAAAACACGATCGCAATCCAACTATTGTTGAAATAATGGACCTTAACAATGCAAATTCAGAACATTCCCGTCACGGTTTTTTCAGAGGAAAACAAATTATTGACGGAAAAGAACAACAGGAAACCATGTTCGAACTGGTTTTCTCAACCCTTGAAGAGCATCCCCAGGGAAGTATCATTGCATTTAAGGATAACTCCAGTGCTATTCAAGGTTTTGACATCAACACCATTACTCCTGTTAAGCCGGGTGAGCCATCACCCTTTGCCTCCACTGCTGCCACATACCATCTCCTGCTAACCGCTGAAACCCATAACTTTCCAACAGGTGTTGCTCCTTTCCCCGGGGCTGAAACCGGGACTGGTGGAAGAATTCGTGACATACAAGGAACAGGAAAGGGCGGTTACGTAATTGCTGGAACAACTGGCTACTGTGTAGCAAATCTTCATATACCAAACTATGATTTACCATGGGAAGATAACTTCAACTGCCCGGACAACCTCGCCAGTGCCCTTGAAATCGAGATAGAGGCAAGCAATGGAGCCTCTGATTATGGAAATAAATTTGGCGAACCAATGATTCAAGGATTTACCCGTTCATTTGACATGCGACTGCCCAATAAACAACGCTGGGGGTTTCTGAAGCCAATTATGTTCACCGCTGGTGTCGGCCAAATTGATGGTCACCATACCGAAAAAAATAAAGCTCTTAAAGGCATGCTGATCGTACAAGTCGGTGGCCCAGCTTACCGGGTTGGTTTTGGCGGTGGTGCAGCCTCCAGTATGTTACAGGGTGAAAATGTATCTGAGCTTGATTTTGATGCAGTTCAACGTGGTGATGCGGAAATGGAACAAAAAATGAACCGCGTTATCCGCGCCTGCAACGAAATGGGCGACAAAACCCTTATAGATGTTATCCATGATCAAGGGGCTGGTGGCCCTGGAAATGTCCTCAAGGAACTTGTTGAAACCTCTGGTGGTAAAATTGAAATCAGAAATCTCAAGGTGGGTGATTCCACCATGTCTGTTTTGGAAATATATGTTGCCGAATTTCAGGAAAGAAACGGATTTCTTATCAGCCCAGAAAATATAAAGAGCTTTCAGGAAATATGTACACGCGAAAAAGTTAACTGTGAGGTCCTTGGGGAGGCCACCGATGATCTTCGCTTTATCGTACATGACTCACAAGATGATACCATTCCCGTGGATCTAGATCTCAAAGAAGTATTAGGTAATATTCCTCAAAAAACATTTGAGGACCAACATGTGGAACCAGAACTTCAACCCATTAGCTATCCAGATAACCTCAGCGTTAAGGACGCTCTTTTTAATGTTCTTCGCCTTGTTTCTGTTGGCTCAAAACGATTCCTTACCAACAAAGTAGACCGAGCAGTCTCTGGACTTATTGTACAGCAACAATGTTGTGGCCCCCTGCAATTAACAGTCAGCGATGTGGCTATAGTTGCACAAAGTCATTTCAGTAATAGCGGTGCTGCCACAGCTATCGGTGAACAGCCAATTAAAATGCTTGTTGACCCTGCTGCTGGCGCTAGAATGGCTGTTGGTGAATCGTTGACAAACCTTGTATGGGCTAAAGTTAATAATATCGAACAAGTAAAATGCTCAGCTAACTGGATGTGGGCTCCAAAGCTTCCCGGTGAAGGTTCTGCAATCTACAAAGCTGCCAAGGCCATGCGTGATGTCATGAAGGAAGTTGGTATGGCTGTAGATGGAGGCAAGGACAGTCTTTCCATGGCAACCATGGTTGGTGAGGAAACCGTAAAGTCACCTAGAGAACTGGTTATATCCGCCTACGGGGCAATGCCAGACATCTCTAAAAACATCTCTCCTGATTTAAAAAAACCGGGAAAAAGCGATTTGCTGTTTATAGACCTTGGACTCGGGAAGAACAGACTAGGCGGAACTGCTTTTGCTCAGGTGCTGAATCAACTTGGTAACGATTCACCAGACATAGACGACCCCGGCATGCTAAAACGTGCATTTAATGCAACTCAGGACTTAATAGAAAAACAACTTCTACTAGCTGGTCATGATCGTAGTGACGGAGGTTTAATTACAACCTTGCTCGAGATGGCTTTTAGCGGCAACTGTGGGCTCAAAATTAATCTCAATGGCTCATCAAATCCACTGGAATCCCTTTTTTCCGAAGAACTTGGGCTTGTCTTTGAATGCCTGTCAACCAACAGTGAAACAATCATTGAACACCTGCTGTCAGCTAATGTCCCCTGCACCCTGATAGGTACTTCACTGAAGAATAAAAAAATAACCGTTTTTTATAATGAAAATATTGTCCTGGATGAAGACATGCGCATTCTCCGACAATGGTGGGAGGAAACAAGTTATCAACTGGAACGTCTTCAGGTAAAATCAGATTGTGCTGACCAGGAAAAAGCTAATTCCTATGACCGTAAAGGCCCATCATACCATTTGAGCTTTACCCCGAAAAAAACACCGGAAGCATTACTGCTTGCAAAAAATAAACCCAAAGTCGCCATTTTACGAGATGAAGGATCTAACTCTGACAGAGAAATGACATCTGCTTTTTTTGCTGCAGGTTTTGAACCATGGGATATCTGCATGACGGATCTTCTCCAAGGCAAAATTAACCTCGACAAGTTTCATGGCTTAGCTGCCGTTGGTGGCTTTTCTTATGCAGATGTTCCTGAAAGTGCCAAAGGATGGGCAGCAACCATTTTGTTTAATCAAACTATAAGGGAAATGTTTCAAAAATTTTACCAACGTTCAGATACTTTTTCTCTCGGTATTTGCAACGGTTGCCAGCTTTTTGGACTACTTGGCTGGGTTCCCTGGCAAGACATTGAGCCCCAACAGCAACCCCGCTTTGTCAATAACATTTCAGGACGCTTTGAATCACGCTGGTCTACAGTAAAAGTGCTTCCAAACAACTCCATCATGCTGAAAAACATGGAAAACCTTGTTTTTGGCATACATGTTGATCATGGTGAAGGCCATCTCCACTTTCCAGATCCTGACATACAAAATAAAGTTCTCCAAGATCAATTGGCTCCTATTGTCTATGTAGATGACGACAATAAATCCACTGAAAAGTACCCGTTCAACCCGAATGGATCTCCCGGTGGACTCGCTGCATTATGCTCTCCAGATGGAAGACATCTTGCCATGATGCCACATCCAGAAAGAACATTTTTGCCATGGCAGACCCATTGGCTACCTGAAGAAATGAAAACAATAGAAGCCTCTCCCTGGTTGCAGATGTTTCGCAATGCCTTTGAGTGGTGCATTGAAAAACATTAATAACATTTTTTTATTATTATCAGGTGTAGGTATTCAACAAAAACTGCACCTTCAAAAAAGGGAAGCAACTCTGATATCATGATACAATTATTACGCAACAGAATTATATTATTAACTTTATTCATCATGGCATTACTCTTACTTACTAACTGCGCAAAGAAACAACTTTTTCCTTATTCTGGTCCTGATTACCCGCCAACACAACAAGTTACGGTTAATTTTTTACCGGAACAGGTAACAGACAACTGCTTGGTCTTTGCTCATCTACTTGTGACTATACCACCAGGAAAGACAGGAAAAGATATTGCTGATATAATTAGTGCTGAGGCAAAATTACGAGGTGCTGATATAGTTCTTGTCGGTCAAGGTCGTGAAAGTGATGAAGACTCAGATTTAGAATTTCGTTATTTCGGTCCAGTGCAGGAATATCTTTGCAAGGCTCAATGGTGTGGATGGAAATACGGGTATGAACTTTGGGAAAAACAAGGTCAATGGGTTGGTATTGGTTTTGCGGAATGGGACAATCAGGACCAGAGATATGACCATTCCATCATGCTACAGATCGCTTTTTTAAGCTGTAGTAACTAGTGTGAGTTCACATTCTAGTTACTACAGCTTAAGACCGAGAACTGTTTAACCATTTCAGCATCCTTGAATTTTTTATCATTATTTAGTAATGTAAGGAATGTTGCTTTTGTCAGGAACTTGTGCATCAATTCGGAACTATTCTGACTACCAGGTAAAGATATTGTGAAATAAAATCATATTTGTTTTCCACAATATTTCTTGCATCACCACTGCCCAGTCGCAGATATATAATTACTGTCGATTTTTTTAGTTCCAGCCTGATTTTTTTCCAGAGCACACCTGAAACTTCAGCGCCATAAAACGTTCAACCGTAATATCAACATCGAGGTATCAACATATGAGTCAAAAAAATACCGGAAACACTGCAGAACTGAAAATCGAAGGTCAAACCTACCACCTGCCTCTTGTTGAAGGATCTGAAGGTGATAAAGCCATAGACATCAGCAACCTCATGCGGCAAACCGGATACATGACTCTTGACGTTGGTTTTAAAAACACGGGATCATGCACCAGCAACATCACATATCTTGACGGAAAAGATGGTGTCTTGCGTTATAAAGGTTATGATATTGAAGACCTTGCTGAAAAATGTTCTTTTGTTGAAGTAGCCTACTTGTTACTCCATGATAAACTTCCCACCCAAAAAGAACTCGATCATTTTCGTGGATTACTTGAACAATTCGCTTTGATCCATGAAGACATGATACATTTTTTTGATCATTTTCCTCCATATGCACCACCAATGTCTATACTATCGGTAATGATCAACAGTCTTTGTAGTTTTTATCCGGAAATGGATGACCAACCCCTGCAAAATATTGATATCACAGCTGCCAGGCTGATTTCTAAAATAAGAACTATTGCTGCATTTTCATATAAAAAATCCATGGGCCATCCCCTGGTCTACCCCCGTGAAGACCTCTCATATTGCGGCAATTTTCTCAACATGATGTTTGACAAACCAGTCCGTAAATATGATGTTCACCCTGCTATTGTTGCAACACTGAACAAATTACTCATTCTTCATGCTGATCATGAACAAAACTGTTCCACATCTACTGTGCGTTTGGTGGGAAGTGCCGGTGTGAATTTATACACATCCATTTCTGCAGGAATCAACGCCCTGTGGGGTCCTTTGCATGGCGGTGCCAATGAAATGGTTATCAATATGCTTCAGGCTATTCACGAGGATAATAACGACATCTCCAGGGCCATTGCTCGAGCCAAGGACAAAAGTGATCCTTTTCGCCTCTCAGGATTTGGCCACAGTGTTTATAAAACTTTTGATCCAAGGGGAACTATCATCAAGCAGGCCTGTGACGATATTCTTGCACTGCTCAATGTCTCAGACCCTCTTCTGGACATAGCTAGAATTCTTGAAGAGACTGCACTCAATGATGAATATTTTATTAAAAGAAACCTTTACCCTAACGTTGACTTTTACAGTGGTATCATCTACAGAGCTATGGGCATACCAACGAATATGTTTACTGTAATGTTTGCTTTAGGGCGTCTACCTGGATGGATTGCCCAATGGAAAGAAATGCAGGAAGACCCCAACACCAAAATCGGACGCCCGCGCCAAGTATATATTGGTGAGAAAAAAAGAGAATTTGTTCCCTTGACCGAGAGAGATTAGGACTTCAAAGATAATCTGGAAACATCAGCCAGAATTGGCTAATACTTTTCAACTTTGTCAGGTGAATTATCATTTACCTGACAAAGTTGAGAAATATGAAACTTATTAGGAATTACCCTTCGGCAACGGTATTGTGCAGAATAAAATACCGCAGGTTTGACTCCTGTTCTTCTGTCATTTCGCCGAACTGGAGGCCATAACGCTTTACCTGAATAGAACCAAATGTCGACTTGGAACTACTTTTTTCCCTGGCTGCCACTAGAGTAGCGGGGATATCCTGAAGATAAAAATCATCGCTGCTCAAAAAAATATCCAAACGAAGATTGTCGACCGGTTCTTTACCAAAGACTGTATAATTGATAGCAAGGCCTGTATTACTAATATCCACAATAGTGCCTGGAATATTATCAATAAGAGCAAGAGCACCGTTTTTCACTCTATACCGCTTGTGTTTTCTTCTATCCTCTTCATCATTCATAACATTTGTTTCTCCAGATAACACAACTTCCATTTTCTTACCTGCAAAAATAATTAATATACTATGGTTATCCTGCTATCTCCGCATAAATATAGTATATATATAGTAAAAAAATATAAATAAATACAAATTCATAAAAAATCAGTATAGCAGCATCATTTCAATGGCACCGCAAAAGATTTAAAATTATGACTTTCTTCCAGTTGGAGAAACCTCAAAACATGTGCTTTTCGAAGTTTTATCTCGCACAAATCCAGCTAGTAATTCACAGCTTATTTTAAAGAAAGCATTGAACTGACGCACCTATTTTGAGTCTATCAACCAACGCCACTATTGATTTTATTAAACCAGCAAGCCGTAATGTTTTCAAGAAAAAGCAGAAATATTACAAATATTTAACACTCGTTAGATTAATCACCGACCATATGCTGCTAGAATTGAAAGCATTTCTTCTTCTTGGCTCAAATTGGTAGACACTCTTTAGGTATAGAAAATACTCCTGAAAATATTTTTTCAAGCTGCCGACGTATCAATAAATCCCTATAACTTTTCACAACACATTTGCTGAAATTTACAACTATCCCTTATCAAGATTATTACTAATTTCTAAATTGACTACCAAAGGCACATCAATTGCAACCACGTTTTGCATGGAATTTTGGACAAGTTCAGAACAAATTTTTTCCTCCTCTTGTGCAATCTCCAAAACCAACTCATCGTGTATTTGCAAAATCACCCTGCTTTTCAAGCTTTTTTCCTTTAATTTTTGGTCCACAGACAACATTGCAAGCTTTATGATATCCGCTGCAGTTCCCTGAATAGGAGTATTTATCGCAACACGTTCAGCAAATTCTCTCCTGTTGCGGTTACTGCTTTTGAGATCTGGTAATGCGCGACGCCTACCCAGCAAAGTAGAGACATAGCCATTCTCCCTGGCCTCTTCAACTACAGATTCCATAAAATTACTTACGCCACTATAACAAAGAAAATACCGATCAATAAAACGCTGAGCCTCTTTCCTGCTCAGGTTAAGTTGACTTGCCAAACCAAAGCTTGACATGCCATAAACAATGCCAAAATTAATACTCTTGGCAATTCTTCGCATTTCATTGGTTATCAGTGCCGGAGAAACATGAAATATCTCTGATGCTGTGAGTCTATGAACATCCACATTAGCATTAAAAGCATCCAAAAGGGCCGGATCTTTAGAATAATGAGCTAGTACTCGTAAATCTATTTGTGAATAATCTCCGGCCAGTAAAAGATGCCCAAATGAAGATATAAAAGCAGATCTGATACGCCTGCCTTCAGGTGTGCGAATTGGAATATTCTGTAGATTTGGATTACTGGAGCTTAACCTTCCCGTTGCTGTCCCGCATTGATTGTATGAAGTATGAATTCTATTAGTTTCAGGATTACGCAACCTGCTGAGGTTATCAGTATATGTACTTTTGAGTTTTGCAATATTTCGGTACTCAAGGATTAAAGCAGGTACCTCATGATGCTGTTTCAGACGCTCAAGAACTTTAACATCGGTCGAGTATCCAGTTTTTGTCTTTCTACCTTTGGGAAGGTTCAATTTTTCAAACAAAATTTCACAAAGTTGCTTGGGAGAATTAATATTAAATTCCTCTCCGGATGCTGCATATATTTCTTTTTCAAGAATACTTAATTTTTCTGCAAACTCTTGGGAAAGATCTCCAACCAAAACAGAATCTATCTCTATACCTGTTAATTCCATTCTCGCTAAAACAGGTATCAAAGGACATTCAACTTCGGTAAAAAGATTCCATAATTTTTTTTCTTCTAGCAAAGGTTTTTGCTTCTCGAAAAGACATAACGAGCCATAAACATCCTCACAACTGTAATCCCTGGCTTTTTCAGGATCAATCCGACTAAAAGCATCATCACTCTTATCCCCTGAAACTATCTCGGAAAATGTGGTCAACTGCATGTCCATTTCCAAACACAGATCATCAAGTTTGTATGTTCGGCGACCAGGATCAAGCAACCAGGAGCCAATCATAGTATCATACATTGGACCCTTCATCTCAACAGAACCATTGCAGGAACATGACAAAACTGACCAGTCATACTTGAGATTGTGTCCAATTTTGGGCAAACTTACACTTTCCAAAAAAGGACGAAGTTTCTCAATTATCATTGTAAGGGGCAGTTGTCCAGGTAGCAAAATACCATCATCATCACGATGACCACATGGTATATAGAAGGCAGCATCTTTATCTACACAAAGAGAAATTCCAACGAGTTTTGCCTGAAAAATATCCAGGGATGTTGTTTCTGTATCAATAACAAGATGAGGCGCTGCTGTGATTATTTTTTCAACTTCACTAAATGCTTTTTCGTCATTGATCAAAGTAAATGAGGATGTATCAATTTTTCGCGCAGGAATATCTGATTTAAGAAGAGTAAAAAATTCAAGTTCAGTAAATAATTGGCGTAAAAGCTCAAAGTTTGTCTCACCGATTTGGTAATCCTCAGGCAACTCTGGAACTGCAACAGTTTCATTTAATCGAATCAAATCCCGTGACAAAAATGCATTTTCACGATTTTCCATAAGCCGATCCTTCATTTTTGAAGGTTTCATCAACTCAAGGCTATTATAAATTGCTTCCAACGAACCGCTTGCGGCAATCAATTTTTGTGCAGTTTTAGGACCAACACCACGAACACCAGGTATATTATCTGAACTATCACCAGTTAAAGAAAAATAATCTAATAACTGCTCAGTCTCCACTCCGTATTTTTCCTTCACCCCCACGGGATCAATCACTCGATCTTTCATTGGATCCCAAACAGTGACCGTATCTGATACAAGTTGTGAGAGATCCTTATCCCCGGTAACAATAACAACCCGTATACCCTGTTTACTTAACCGAGTCGCAGCTGATGCTATCAGGTCATCAGCCTCCTGATCACTATCTTCAAGACTGACAATATTATAGGCATCTACAACCTTTCTTATATACGGTATCTGAACAGCTAAATCTTCAGGCATTGGCGGCCTGTTTGCTTTGTAATCCTCATAAATACGATGCCTGAAGACAGGCCCCTTTGTATCAAAAGCAATAGCCATACAGGCAGGTTTTTTTTCTCGCAAGATACGCCTCAGCGTTGAAATAAAACCAAAAACAGCATGGGTTGGTAAACCGTTTGCGTTATTCAAAGGAGTTATGGCATGAAATGCCCGATAAATATATGCACTGCCATCTATTAAATAAACTTCATCAAAAATCATTTTATTTTTAATAATCTCTTATGGTTAAATATGCAGCTAAGTCTTTTTATATTTGTATCGAAAAACACCTCAGACTTTAAACCGAATCACAAAAACTGTAAACCTGAAAGCCCACTGGTATTACAGAGAAACAAAACAGATATCAAAAAAAAAATCCCTCCGGCATTTACTGCCAGAGGGATTATCAACCTTAAGTATTTATATATAATATCAGTTTTTATCAGCACGTACCCACGTTGCCTGTGGTCCTTTATCACCTTCACTTATATTCATTAAAACTGCATCACCTTCAGTTAAATCATCAATGGAAAGGTCCTTCAGGGAATTCTCATGGAAAAAAACTTCCTGATTATCGTTAGTTACGATAAAACCATAGGACTCATCCGGGAACACTTTCTTGATTACCCCGCTGGAATCTCCAGCAATTACTGCTCCCTGTAATTTCACACCCTTTTTACTTTGTTTTTTTGTTGTGATACTTTTCAATTGAAGCCCAAGGACATCAAATGCCTCAACCAAAAGAGGGCGTACTTTCTCACCCCATCTTTTTACAACCACTGTATCATTAGGCACTGAAGCAACTAATCTTACTTCAAAGCCCCCCTCTTTGTAATTGGAGGTGGACTCGATGGTCACTCGAATACGGAGAACAAAGCCTGCATAATTCCGAATTAACTTGGCTTTTTCCTCTTCGATTTTTTCCTTCCAGCCCTTCCGCAAATCAAGATTCCGAGTCTCAATTTTTAATTCCATACAACTCCTCCATATTGTTCCAGCGACAAAGACCCTATGTCTAGTCTTAATTAAATTATAGCCACTGGTTATGGTGAGAATCAAGGACTAAACTGACATTTTCTTGACCTACACACATTTAACTGTGTAAAGTTGCTGTATGCATACCAAAAAAAAATTAGGTGTCCTCCTTTTAAACCTCGGTGGTCCCGATAAACTTCAGGATGTTAAACCCTTTCTCTACAATCTTTTTTCTGACCGTCAAATTATTAAACTAGGCCCATCTTTCCTCCAAAAACCCATTGCCAGTTTTATTGCATGGCGACGTGCACCCAAAAGCATTGAATGTTACCGTAAGATTGGTGGAGGCTCACCCATAGGTCACATAACAGCCTCCCAGGCACGTGCTTTAGAGTCATCCCTTGCTTATGACCTCTCATGCCCCGTTCGGGTTTGTATGCGCTATTGGTCACCTTTTTCACATGAAGCTGTAAAAAACTTTTTAAAGGAAGGTGTTGAGGAAATAATCGCCTTGCCCCTTTACCCTCATTATTCAGTAGCTACAACAGGATCTTCTTTTACAGACCTTGAAAAAAGCATTGATAAAAACAATAAAACAATAAAGTTACACAAAATTAAATCATGGCCGGAACAGCCATCTTACATTGCCGCTCTGAGGCAAAAAATCGAGAAAGGATTAAAACTTTTTCCCACAAAACAATCAGTTCAGATTGTTTATAGTGCTCACAGTCTTCCAAAAAGTTTTATTGATAAGGGGGACCCATATGTTGAACATCTTAATAAAACAATATCCGCTCTTAAGGCTGTTTCAGGTCTTCATGGTTTACTCTGCTATCAAAGCAGAAGCGGCCCTGTGGAATGGTTAGAACCATCAACCCCGGACACGCTGAAAGCCTTGGCCTCTAATGGGTGTAAAAATATCCTGATGGTCCCATTGAGTTTTGTCTCAGACCATGTAGAAACACTCTACGAAATCAGTATGCTTTATAAGGAAAAGGCATTAAAACTTGGCATGCAACTGGAATGCACAGAAGGACTCAACGATAATCCGGTTTTTATAAACGGACTCAAAGAATTAATTATTGAAAAATATAAACAATCCAGAGAATAAAAAAACATTACTTTTGAACCTGAAAACTTCTCATTCTGATATTCATTAAGATTCCTATGCTTATGATTGTAGTGAGAAGGGATGACCCACCATAGCTGAAAAGCGGCAAAGGAATACCAACAACGGGAAGAAAGCCCATAATCATAAATAAATTAATTACTGCCTGCCAAAAAATCAACATTACCAACCCGAAAGCCAGCAAGGTTCCAAATTTATCCTGGGCATTTAACGCAATGTTTATTCCCCATATCAAAAGAAAAAAATAACAACTTAAAAAAAACATAGACCCGGAAAAACCCCACTCTTCTGCCCAAATAGAAAAAGCAAAATCAGTATGTTTTTCAGGTAGAAAATGCAGGTGCCCCTGAGTACCCTCTAAAAATCCTTTGCCGAAGGCCTGGCCACTTCCCACAGATATCTTGGACTGCATTATCTGATATCCATGGTTATTGGGATCACTTTCAGGGTTTAAAAATGTTTCAATTCGCCTCCGTTGGTAATCCTTTAAATAAAATTTCCAGACAAGAAGACCAGCACAGGCAGCTAACCCAGATAAAACACCAATGGCTGCCCAACGAATTTTCACTAAAAAAGTAATTGAAACAAACAAGATAGCAAGCATCAAACCTGTTCCCAGATCAGGCTGCATCAAAATAAGACAAAATGGAACGGCTGTTAATAAAGCAGGTAATGCAAGCTCTTTTAATCCATAGCCATTTCCAAGTTCATGTTTTGCATAATAACTTGCCAGAACAATAACCAATATAAGCTTAGCCGGCTCTGAAGGCTGAAGCTTGAAAAAACCAAGATTGATCCAACGAGTTGTTCCGGCAATTGTTGTTACAAAAAAATTGGTATACAACAAAAGAATGATAATTCCAAAATACATTATATAACCAAGAGTTCCCAACTCATTGTAATCAAATAAAACTAAAACAATGAGAAGCACCAAACCAACAACAAAAAAATACAGCTGTTTATAAAAAATTGGTGAGGCTTCAGGGCCACCATTCCAGGTAGAACTATAAAGATTTGTCAGGGCCATGGCAGAAACTAAAACAAACATAAGGAGCATGACCCAGTCAAAATGATGTATAAGGCGTCTATCAAAACGAAACATAATGGAGAAATCTGCTTGTCAGTATTATTTAAATTTAAACATAAATGCTCAATAGTATCCGGTTAAGGACTTGCATAAGCTTTTTTGTTGTATGACCACAATCTCACGAATCGTCATTCCAGCAGGTTTTTAGCCGGAATGACGGAAGCAGAACAATGGTTGGTGATACCTTATTATTAAACATATAGCTCAGTGATTGGTATCATTCTTTTGTGAAGACAGACGATTACGAAAATATGATTCCAGAATTTTTTTAGCCACAGGTGCGGCAGCAGAACTACCGTGTAATCCATGCTCAATCAACACAGTCACTGCAATTTCAGGATTTTCAGCAGGGGCAAAACAGGTAAACCATGCGTGATCCCTGTATTTATATGGAATATCCTCTTCCTTGAGGTGTTTATATTTACTCAACCGTACAACCTGTGCTGTACCAGTTTTGCCAGCAACTGTGATTTTTGAAAGTTGTGCCTTTTTTCCTGTACCATGCCTTCCATTGACAGCCTCTACCAGAGCTTGACGAATAAGTTTCAGGTTTCTTGACTGGCCACTGAACCGGCTAGACACATTGGGAGAAAACTTTTCCAGCACATTGTTATCCGGGTCAACCACCTTTTCAATGACTGCTGGCTTGTAGATAGTACCTCCATTTGCAACAGCAGCTGTCATCATGGCAATCTGAAGCGGTGTTGCCAAATTAAATCCTTGACCGATTGCTACTGAAAGTGTCTCTCCCTCATACCAACGCTCGTTATAACGCCTCTTTTTCCATGATGATGTTGGAATTAGACCGTTTTTTTCGTGTTCCATGGCAACACCTGTTTTATTGCCCAGACCCAACTGCAGTGCATACTCAGCCAGTATATCCACACCAAGTCTCTGACCTACAATGTAGAAATATGTGTCACATGATTCTGCTAAAGCCTGTTTCAGTGCTACAGCACCGTGCCCTGATTTTTTCCAGCAACCATAAGTCCGATTACCAAACTTATATTGACCAGAACAATATAAGACCATATCAGGAGTTACAATACCTTCACCTAAACCAGCGGCTGCTGTAACTATTTTATAGGTGGATGCTGGTGGATATTGCCCTTGAACTAATTTATTAATCAAAGGGTGATGTGGGTTATCAAGCATCTCCTGCCATATTTTTTGTGATATACCACCAACAAACTCGCTAATCTTCAAAGGAGGAGAACTTGCCAAAACAAGAAGACGACCACTGTTTACTTCAACAGCGACCACTGCTCCAGCTCTATCTTCATTATTGAGTTGTGTTTCAGCTACATTTTGTAAATCCATGTCAAGAGTCAAATACAGATCATTTCCAGGCAGAGGTTCAACCCCTTTTAAATTTTTTTGCTCAAATCCAAGAGCATTCACTTCCATGTAATTACGACCTTTTTCTCCTCGCAAATCTTTTTCCCGTATTTTTTCAAGGCCCATTTTTCCAACCTGATCTCCACCTCGATACCTAGATTCATCAGCAATCCTTAACTCCTTTTGACTAATTTCACCTAGATAACCAAGAAGATGTGAAGCCATATTCTCATAATGATATATCCTCAAAGGAACAACTTCTATCTTAATGCCTGGAAGTTCAAGACGATTATTTTCAATATAAGCCACTTTTTCCCAGTCAAGATCATCAGCAAGTCTAATTGGTATATGCCTGGGAATACGCTCCATTTTTCGAATCCTATCAAGTAATACGGAAACATCTTTCCCAAGAATTTGAGCGAGTTTTTTCAACATTACATCATCAAGCTTATTATCTTCACGAGACCACACAGCATTAAAAGATGGACGGTTGGTAACCATCTCTCGCCCAGCCTTATCAAAAATATTTCCCCTTGGTGCACTTACTTCCATAGAGCGAACTCTATTATTTTCAGCCATTCTAGCGAATTTATCGCCCTGCTGAATCTGGAGATACCAGAGCCTTGAAATCAAAACAGCAAAAAAGATAATCAAAACAAAAGAAGACAGGAAAACCCGCTTTTTAAAATAGTCATGTTCGCTGTCGTCACGGTGAGTAATCTTAGTTATTTCAGCATCTTTGCGGCGATTGCTATCCTGTAAAGATATATCTTTTTTCTTACTCCTTTTCCTTATATTTTTCATAACATCAACTATCTCGACGTCTGTTTCCTGACTTGACACGCAACAGGCGAAACGGAGCAGCTTTGCTTTCCATTTTTTTTCTCATATGCTCAAAAACAAAAAATAAAGGAAAAGAAAAGACAAAAAGTAACATTGTTTTGGCGACCATTATCGGCCAAGACCAGGGAACAAAAATATCCTGAGAAAAAAAAGACAACAGAATTTGGAATATCCAGGTAACAAACAGATAACAAACACAAGCTAAAGGAATTTGATACAGTGATTCACGAAGAACCATTTTTACAGAAACAAATCTTAGCAGTAAATATGCCACAAGACACATCGCAGGATAAGTGCCGGTAATTGTGCCGGAAACAATATCGAAATACCAGCCAAGCAGTATTATAATTATTAAACTTCTTAGAAGATCAAAGCGGTAGGCCAAAAATGCCACTAGGATAAAATAAAGGTCCGGCGAGACAACCCAGAGCGGGTTGAACATAAAAACAGTTGTCTGAATTACTATAAGAAATATACCTGTAAAAAAAAATACCAGAACAGCCATAAATTATTCCATAAAAGGAATTTTCCTCTGGATAACGAGCAATTCCTCCAGTTTAAGAAAATCCACCGAAGGTGTTATCTCTATCTCCTGAAACATGCCACGTTTTTTCTTGGCCACTTTTGAAACTACCCCCACGGGTAGCCCTGTAGGGAAAAGGCCACCATATCCCGCAGTTACTACGTCATCACCCTTTTCCACTTTTACAGCTTTCAGAATATATTCCAGGCGATAACTTTGCGAACCTGTTCCTTTAATAATTCCCCTTACTCGTGACTTCTGCAGTACAACATCTATCGCACTTGAGGGTGTTATTGCCAACAATACTTTTGAATAATTAGGTGCAACTCGAAAAATCTGTCCGACAATGCCCTCACCTGTAACAACAGGCATACCCTTTTGGATACCATCACTGCTGCCTCGATCAATCACTACCGTCCTAAACCATAAGGATGGATCTTTACCAACAATAACTGCAGTGACAGTGGGAGTATCGATATTTTCTTTGAAGTGAAGAAGTTTGCGCAGACGAATATTAGTTGCCAGTGCTTCTCGATTTTTATTAGCACTGTTCCTGCTCTCTTCCAACTCAGCCCAAAGACGCTTATTTTCCTGGCGAACATCCAGCAAATCAAGGTATTCATCTTTAAACGAACTGACATATCCACTTACACCAGAAACGCTTTTCTGCAGCGGACCAACTGATTCGAAAGCAAGTTTGTGGAAAGAGCCAAACTTTTGGCTACCTATGGTGGAGATGAGAATGATAAGGGCCATTGTACAAATGAGCCCCAGCAGGAAAGCAATTTTAAAAACTTTAAAACGGCTGCTCCGCTTTCTGCTGCTCCTATTTCTCATGGAGTAATGAAGCTGAATTTATAAAAGAATTAATAGATAGTATCGATAGCCTTATTAAGGAAATAACTCAAAATTATTCCAGATCAATCAATGGCTATCTCTTTAAGTATCTCTAAATTGTCCAAAGCCTGACCAGAGCCTAGCACTACAGATGAAAGGGGATCTTCTGCAACAATGATGGGCATGCCAGTTGCTTCCATCAACAGTTTATCAAGGTTTTTCAGTAGAGCTCCTCCACCAGTTAAAACAATTCCTTGATCAACAATATCGGCAGAAAGCTCAGGTGGTGTCACCTCAAGTGCAACTCGAACTGCATCCATAATAACATCAACCTGCTCAGCAATTGCTGACTGAATTTCCTTAGAAGAAATTGCCAAAGTCTTAGGTACACCGGAAACCAAATCTCTACCTTTGATATCCATAAACTCATAAGGCTCTTCAGGTTTCACATTACCGATGGTTGTTTTAATCAGTTCAGCTGTCCGCTCACCAATAGCCAGATTATGTTTACGTTTGATGTATTGTAATATCGCTTCATCCATTTTATCACCGGCGACGCGGACAGATTTAGCATATACTATACCGGCAAGAGAAATTACAGCTACCTCTGTTGTACCACCGCCAATATCTACTATCATATTTGCAGTTGGCTCTGTAATGGGGAGATCTGCTCCAATTGCAGCAGCCATAGGTTCCTCGATCAAATACACCTCACGAGCACCGGCAGATTCTGCAGACTCTCTGACAGCTCTTTTTTCAACCTGTGTTATTCCCGAAGGAACCGAAATAATGATCCTAGGGTGAACAAGAGTTCTACGATTATGCACCTTATTTATAAAATAACGTAACATTGCTTCAGTGACTTCAAAATCTGCAATGACTCCATCCTTCATTGGACGAATTGCAGCAATATTTCCAGGAGTTTTACCAAGCATCTCCTTAGCTTCCTTCCCCACTGCCAAAACACGACTTCCTCGTAAATCCTGACGGACTGCCACAACTGAAGGCTCACGAAGAACAATTCCTTTGCCTTTCACATAAAGGACTGTATTAGCAGTTCCGAGATCTATGGCCAAATCGTTAGACATCCAGCCAAAAAGAAAATTAAAAGGAGAAAACATCAGGAGTCACCTGTTGAATATTCAATTAATAGTGAAAATCACATGACTTACCACTTTGTGTCAGCCATGCTACCTTATAAAACGATGTACATTACCAGTAACACAAAAACTTAGCAACATGTATAGATCGCCTTTTACAGGAAAAAAAATGAATTATATTGACATAATGATTAAAAGCATGGTATCAGGTTTCCTGTCAATAGACATGGGGCTATAGCTCAGCTGGGAGAGCGCTTGAATGGCATTCAAGAGGTCAGCGGTTCGATCCCGCTTAGCTCCACCAAAAATCACATAAGAATATGTTTTAGTTAACATAAACCAACACAGATTCTTCAAAAAGCCTATCTTATACACCATCTTATACACCGCGATGGAGAACTAAGATGGGCTT
>PJEL010000175.1_pt1 | contig 75829 bp, 50 predicted proteins | sample 1853271 | NCBI WGS metagenome assembly PJEL01 (sample SAMN08108733, study PRJNA415343) | Invertebrate metagenome, whole genome shotgun sequencing project. | host: Globobulimina | place: Sweden: Gullmar Fjord | collected 2015-08
TCGAGAGTTGTGTGGGACGACAAAGGAGACTGCTACGATGGCTGATACTGTATCCAGTAAAATTAGGAATGTGGATAGGAAACAGTCGAGGGTGAGGCAGGTGCTGGATCGGATTGATGTCATCCGTGATCGGTCTCGGGCAGTGGATGGGTTGAAACGGGCACTGGATGAAGATGACCTTGGTTCTGCTGTGGGATGTGTATCACAGTTCCTTGATCTGGTTGAGGATGTAGATGAGTCGTCAAAGGATGATGAATTGGATGCGCAGATTGTCAGTGTGAACAGGTACAAGGCTGTCTGTGAGGAAAAGGTGAGGGAAAGGGCAAAGGAGGCTGTAACACAGGGTGATCATGACAAGGTGGCAATGTATTGTCAAATGTATGGTCCCCTGAAGTTGCAGGAAGAAGGGATACGGATGCTTGTGGAGTATGCGTCGGGTTTGATACAGAAGAGGGCACAAGAGGACTATGATGCCCTGGTGGATGGGTTTTCACTGACTGGTGCCAAGGTGACGTATGTTGATGCGCTGAGTAATGTACTTCGCGATGTAGCGCAGAGTGTAGATCAATATGTAGAGAATATGAGGGATTCCTTTGGTCCAGAATATGCTCTCGAAGGGGTTCATGCGCTGCATGAGCAGAGTGATGTGAGAGGGACACGAGTCCTGAAACGATATATTGAAGAGAACGGGTTGAGTAAAATGTGTGCTCAATTTAATAATAGAACTGATAGTTCCCTGGAGAAAGATGATCACATGGATGCGAGGAATATTGAACCTGTACTGATGGAACTGCTGGTCATGTGTACGAGGGGAGAGGAATACATTCAATTTATCCTGAGGGCCATGGCTGATGCTGCATCACCAAACACACTGTCTCCCTCCATTGAAACGTCTGTTCGAGGTGGTCCGTTTGGGTCATGTATGAGGGACATACTTAGTTATTACATCTCTCTTGAAGAATATTACATTGAAGAGAGCGTCTCCAAGGCTATTCAAATTGATGAAGCTGTCCCTGGATCTCTGACCAGTTCCATGGTGGATGACTCTTTTTATGTTTTATTATCTTCTGGGAAAAGAGCACTGTCCATTGGTCGAGCCCCGTCTGCAGTATCAATACTGAACCAAATTAACAACGTGATTGCTACGCTCTATAGATCTAGTCTGGTGAAGAAGTTACAAGGTTGTCCCTCTCGCCTCGCATCCTGTGCACCATCTGGTCCTGACGAGATGCATGATTCTGCAGCTGAAACGTATACCCTTTCTATTAATGACGTTGATCTAAGTGCTACATATGTTGAGAAACTCAAGAGCCAGCTTGAACAGGTTGCACATGTAGCATTTGCGTCATCGACACATGATGAAGACAGAATTAGATTGGTGCTTGCAGACTTGAGCAAGACAGCTTCTGATATCAGACGTCTGGCAGACCAGGTGGCCGAGCAAGTGACGACATCTCTCATGTTACGACTTCGACCTATTCTTGATTCATTTGTTGGCTCGAGCTATGAAATATCAGATGATGTTGAGATTAGTGATGAGTGGAGTATATCTTTAGTCCAGATGTTTGGTCAGACTTTCTGTTGGCTCCAAGCTATACTAGCACCTGAAATGTATCGAAAAGTTATTGATATTGCAGTAGACAAGATAGTGGCCCGCATGGAGGCATGTGTCGCCCAAAAACAATTTTCTCAGTTTGGAGGCCTTCAACTTGAAAAAGACATACGGTCATTGGTTATCGGACTCTCTGAATTAACAAATGTTTCTATGCGTGATAAATTCTCGAGGCTGCAGCAGATTGCGACGGTATTGGGAGTAGAAACGGCAGATGAAGCTGCTGACTTGATCGGAGATGCTCTCTTATCTCTAACAACCTTGGATATTAGACAAGCTCTGTCACAGAGATTGGATCTAACCCAGGCAGCCATTTTAGCAGTTCAGTTGTAGACTTGATCTTTTCGTACATCCCTCGTAGTACCATTCTATATGTATGTAAATAAAGAGATGGATAGATATTGATCATACCAGTTGATATCGTTTCAATCATCATTCCAGTATTGATTGCGTGCGTGCTTGTAGAGGCATTTTCTACGTCAGTTGAACATGTCAGCAGGGCAATTTCGTGGGACCAGTATTGAACAGGACTCTCGGTTTTCAAATAAAGAAAAGAAACTTCTGAAGTCTCTTAGTAAAGACTTTCCACCTGAATTTTCGAAAAAAGTCGACCTAAGTAATGTGAACTGGAACTCTATTAAGCCTTGGATAGAAAAGAGAGTCTACGAATTGCTTGGGGGCCTTGAGGATGAAATTTTGTTGAATTTCATTTTTGAATCTACGGTAGGAAAGAAGGCCATTGATCCCCGCAAGCTGCAGATATCTCTGATGGGTTTTCTAGAAAACAACAGTGGTGTGTTTTGCAAAGAGCTGTGGGCGTTGCTCCAGGACGCGTCGTCAAATGACAATGGCATTCCAAGCGCATTTCTTGCACCTCAAAAGTCGGAAAGAGATGCTGAAGCCCGTGAGGATAGATACTATGGGCATAGAGATGGCAGGCATAACAATAGATGGGAGGGGCAAGACCGCTATCACAGATACAGGCACAAAAGCAGACATTCGCCAGTGCGCTCAGATAATTCTAGGGAATGGAGCTATAGGAGTCCCGAGGAGAGAAAAGATAGAGGGAGGAGGCGAAGGCGAAGCCCAAGTGTGGAAGCTGCATACAGAGGTTCGAGGGTCAAGGCTGAGAGAGATGAGATTAAAACTGAGCAGCCTTGAAAAAGGATGTAATACAAATAACATGTATACAATGTATTAAACGGTCTAGTACAGTTACCAGACTTCTATATCTGCAGACTGACTGGCAAGGTTTGATTTGAGCACAAAGGCATCAGGATCTTCCAGAGATTCTCTGGCTCTCCAATGAACAATGCCTGGGGAGCCCTCTTTTCCCAAGCTGACTTCAAATAAATAATATTCTAGCCACAAATCAACAGAATCGGAACCATAGACACTGATGGCGGAATTGTACATTTGGCGAAAAGCATCTGCTGATAAGGCATTTCGAGCGCAGCGAGATACTAGTGACTGTTCTAATTTTCCAATCTCTATGGCAAATGCAGCCCCCGGCAGTGGACATTTTAAAATACTGTTATAGAAATCTCTAGCTTCATCGATGCCAGCAAGCAAATGGAGGGCATTCATAATGGAGACTGCAACAAGTCCTCGAACAGAATCTGCTGGTTGGGTGACAGAGGCTAGCTGATCCTTCTCAAACTGCTTTGCCAGGGATAATAACGATGATCGACTATCTGAAAATAAAGATATCATGGTAAACCATAATGAATCTGTCCTATAAGCCACTTCCAATTTCATAAACCCTTGGACAATGTGGGTATTTTCCTCCCTTGTGATGAAATCGTCAAAGGCTTTGAGGCAGCTTCTTTCGACCGCAACCGTGTTACCCGGAGATGAGCGATACGGCACGCTCGATAATATATCCTTGAATTTACCAACTCTCTGGTAGGCTCCACTTAACCGGAGGATAATATCTTCATGGATAATGTCCCTTTTCAAGGCATCCTCTCCAGTCTGAATGATTTCATCCAACATCATACTCATGACAATGTCATCGTCAGCCTCGATAGCTGCATGGAAGTATGTCTCTAGAAAAATCATTTTCGATCGAACTATTGCAATGCTTGTGTCCCTGGTAAAGATCTGGATTGCTGTATCAACAGCATCCTGAAGGGATGCTCCTCCTGAGCGCGCTCTTGCAAACAGATAATGCGATAACCCGAGCCAAATGCCATCATCTTCCCTAGAACATTCTTCTAATATGTTTTGAAGGATGAAATCTTCTAAAACCTCCTTGTCCATTATCGAAAGTGGCTGGATTGCCTTGAGACATTTGAGTCTGACGTCAAAATCTTCAGGAAGACTCTTCACAGCATTAAGGTATACCACCTTGGCAACACCTCCGGACAAAAGTGCTTTTGTTGCATCATCTATAGATTCTTCCACTCCTAAAATCTTTCGTCGTGCACCTAATCTTGCCGCATACAATAATTCCATTCTGAAATACTCAACCCAGAGTGATGGATTATCTTTGCACATTCGAATTCCCGTTTGCATCAATGATCTAGCTGTTGTAGCATTGTTATTATGCTCTAGTTCCCAAGATGCGGCATACGTCCAAACTGCAGCAGAGTTGGGAAATAGCTGCATCACTCTCGTCAGAACAGAGGACATTTGTCTTGAACTTTTTGTCACAGCACAAAATTGTATCCAGTCGTTCCATAATGATAAATCACCCTTGAATTTCCTCAACATCCTCTCGTACAATTTATGCGTGCGCCTCACTATGCTATAATCTGTCGATTTACCTTGAATATGACGCTGCTTTTTCCTCAGCACCCGTAGCTTTTCCAGAGACTTCTCGTAGTCAATGCTACGAACAAAGTCATCCTTTACAGTAGCTCTACGTTGCAAATTGTACTCAAAATCCTGTCGTTTCTGAATAATCTGTCGTATTTCTGTTCTAGAAAAGTATCCCTTCTTCTCCAAGTCCTCCAACTCAGGGACCATTTCCTCGAGAATACGTCGCACAGAATCCGCCATTTTTCCTCTCTGTTATAACAATATCTACATGAAACACATGAAATCCACTCGTAATCAGGGACCTGAGAGAAGAATTCCAAACAGACATGCATGGCCATCCCAAGCCATGGTATCATTTTCTCCATACATCATCAAACTCGATCATACCTATACTAATAAAAACAATATAAATACTAAAACAATATTGAATAAAAGATCACATGTAGATATGAAAAGACCAAAGAATTCGTACGACCGCTTGTACGGTAGAATATCTGGACCTCAGGTCAAAGGTCATCCGATACCCTGATGCTGGCACATTTATATTGTAATCGCATTATGAATAAAACTACATCTATTTATCGGGCTATTGCCCATAGAATTGGACATGGGAGTCGAGATGGCTATTGGAGGGTCAGTACCAACGAGGCCAGTGATTCCGTTTCTGCGGTTAAATCTTCTGTAATTGATCTATATGGATCTTTTATTCGTACAGTATCCACCACGCATCACTTCAATGCACAGGAATCGCGTGCTGGAGGTTCATCCCCTGAACAACAAGAAATGTCTTTTGCAGAAAGGCTGTCGCAGGGTCCTGGACTTGATGACTTTATCGTGAATAATAAATATTCAGTATATGCACCAAAGCCAAAGGTATGTTTCGCGTGTTTCGGTGCACGTGTCCTCAATTTGCCTGTGGTATAGGATAATAGTAGTAGTTGGAGTCACAGTCAACTGACTACCATGTTGCTGATGCAGGAGAGAACAAGAAAGCCTGATTGGTTAAAACGGGAAGTTCCAGGTGGATCAAACTATACGAGAATCAAGTCTAAACTGCGGGAATTGAAGTTGAGTACTGTCTGTGAGGAGGCACGATGCCCCAATATTGGTGAATGCTGGGGTGGAGGAGAGGATACTTCGGCGACAGCGACCATCATGCTTATGGGTGACACCTGTACGAGAGGATGCAGATTTTGTGCTGTGAAGACATCAAGGGCGCCTCCTCCCCTGGATCCTGATGAGCCTGAAAATACAGCAAAGGCTGTTGCAGCATGGGGCATTGACTATGTAGTTCTCACTTCGGTGGATCGAGATGACCTTGAGGACTTTGGTGCAGCACATATTGCTAAAACAATTAAAGGACTGAAAAAGTACACCGATGGCCGTTTGCTTGTGGAGGCTCTCGTCCCAGACTTCCAGGGAAGGAAGGACTGTGTACAGCAGATTGTTGACAGTGGTTTGGATGTATTTGCACACAATATAGAAACTGTTGAGAGACTTCAAGGTGCAGTTCGAGATAGGAGAGCTGGATGGGATCAAAGTATGAATGTACTTCGGACAGCCAAAGAGATGGGAGCCAAAATCACTAAGAGTTCGATAATGCTTGGATGTGGAGAGACACCAACTGAGGTGATTGCTACCATGCAAACCTTGAGAGATAATGGTGTAGATGTTGTTACACTTGGTCAGTATATGCGGCCGACGAAGAGGCACATGGCAGTTGCTGAGTATGTCACACCAGAGGCATTTGCAGAGTATCAGAAGGAGGCAGAAAGACTTGGTTTCTTGTATTCTGCATCAGGCCCAATGGTGAGATCATCATACAGAGCAGGAGAGTTTTTCCTCGCCAATCACATCAAAAATCAAAAATCTAGTGCAGAACCATAAATGAACAAATGAATCATTTCTGACATACTAAGCATCCCATTAATCCAAAACCTATTTCGTAATATCTAGCTTTTTCAAATCCACTAGACCTTGCCAACTTTTCCAGTGTTTGCCCATTTGGGTACTTTTTAATAGATGGTCTCAAGTATCTATATTCATCACCTACTCCCTCAGCTTCTGCAGCAGGGACCACAAGAGAATCCAGAAAGAAACCTTGGATTCCATCCACCACTGAATCACTGCTGTTGTTAAAGTCCAGTATTGCTACACAACCACCCTTACGTAGCACTCGATGAAGCTCTCTCAGTGCACGAGGAATGTCAGATACGTTTCGAAGTCCGTACCCCATCGTCGCTGCATCAAAATACCCATCTGCATAAGGATATTCCAAAGCATCACCTTGCACCCATTCAATCCGTGAGCCTCCATCCTGCCTCCTCCTTTTTGCGTCTTCTAACATATCCTGGGAAAAATCCAGGCCAATCACCTGTCCTCCTTTACCCACAATCTCAGCAGCAATCCTTGCAATATCTCCACTCCCACAGCAGCTATCCAGGACCCTGTCACCTCGTTTGGCTTTTGACCATTTCACTGCCATTCGCTTCCATACTCTATGTAATCCAAAACTGAAACGATCGTTCAACTCGTCGTACACTGGCGAGATTGTGTTGAACAACTTCTGCCGTGCTTCACCCTCCTGGCCAGGTTTGAAAAATGTGTCCTCTATGCTGGATGATCCGTTTTCACCTTTTATTGCACGTGAGACTCCATAATATCTATTAATACATGAAATTATGAGGCGATGATTCCTTGTGGTGCTCCAATGCTGCACCGAACTCGTCCTATTAGGCATTCCTGGGGCTTCATTGGGACGTAACGTATCACCGTGGATACCCGAACGTATGGATATCATCCTCATCTGATGCTATATGATATTATTTCACTCGAATTGGCACACCAGAGATGCTCTTGAGACATCAATCTTATCTGGATAGAATCCCTCTTATCAAGCAGGTCAACTGAACCTACAGGCAAGTCACAAGTGCTCATGGTTTGATCTAGCAAAATCCCCGTGGGAACACGGAGACAGATGAAACCTATTACATTAGGATGAGTGACGTGGGCTCCACAATCTGTGATGTGTGGTCAGTGACGTCAACCATGTCTCATGCATGTGTCTGTCTTTTCATTGCCAACTTGGCAATGCCAAGAGCTGTTGAGTTTGTGCTACCAAACCGTAACTCTATCCCAAGTGATTTCCTGATAATTCAATATTTATATATAAAATAATTCGTATCATATACATGAGAATGACGGTAGAATGCTACGCAGAGTGCTGATAGCATTCCTTGTTGCCCAAGGTGTTGCAATCTATGCTTTCGTTCGGGGATTTCTACTGACAAGGATTCATCTACCTAAAACTAACTATAAAGGATCTGATGGTGATTTCTGTCCTTCTCCGTACAAGAAACTGGTATGGATAGTCGTGGATGCGCTTCGGTATGTTTATTTGAACACCCAACGACACCCCTGGTAGTTGGTATCGTCTTTTGGAATTCCTTTGAATGGAAACTCAATACCAAGCAAGCAAACCTCATCGATGATTAAGTTCACATGGTTTTTTCACTGTAGATATGACTTTGTGGTCAATGATGGTCGTTACCATCATCCAGGTCGACAAGTGCACATGCCATTCTTATCCAACTTTGTGAACCAAGAGAGTGCAACTCCGGGGGCCAAGGTATTTCGATATGTTGCCGATGCACCGACCACGACAACCCAGCGACTGAAATCAATGACTACTGGTAGCTTACCTGTATTCTTTGATATATCAAATGCATTTTCTGCATCCTCAGTGGACGAAGATAATTTGATTGATCAGTTTGTTTCATCTGGGAAACGCTTGGTTTTCATGGGTGATTCAACTTGGGATGGATTATATCCGACGCAATTTAATGAGTCTCATTCGTTCCCTTGTTATAATATCATGGACTTGGATACTGTTGATGATGGCATCGATAAACTGCTACTCCCAACCATTCGGAACCATGAGACAAACCCCTGGGATGTGATCATTGTTCATTACTTGGGTGTAGACCATGCTGGCCATGCGCATGGAGTAGAAAGTGAGCCAATGAGGAAGAAATTGAGAAATATTGATAATAGTATACAAGAAGTTGTTGAAACTCTTCATAAAGAGGGGCTTTCTGATGTCCTTGTTCTTGTTACTGGAGACCATGGACAGACCTTGACAGGGGATCATGGAGGTGGCAGTCCAGAGGAAGTTGATAGTGTTCTCGTTGCAATCGATGTGGATCAAATGCACTTGAAAGAGAAACATTTGTCTGATTTGGGTGAAAAATGCGTCTTGGACTGCAGTTGTGGGGACGAAAGAAACCAATGTGTTCCCGACTTGACACAGATTGACCTTGTTCCAACATTGGCTGGTTTCATGAATGTTCCCATTCCCTTTGTAAACTTGGGCAAAGTCTCGAAAAGTCTCTGGTCAATCATGGAATCAAATCGATGTAAATCCTCTTTCATGGATATACTGAAAGCAAATAGTAATCAGGTTTTCAAATACCTGGATACATATGCAAATAAGAAGGGTGCCAGGTTTCCATCAAGTACCATGGATGGGCTCCGGAAGGATTTCTTATTCCTCAAAGAGAACAAGAATGCAACTGAAATGGACTATATAGAGTTTTTAAGTATCATGGAGCAGTCAGCCAGAGGTGTGTGGACCCAATTTCATGAAGGCTGGATGCTGGCAGGGGTGGTGGGTTTCTTTGTTGTTGTTTCTTTTCAGCTCTCTGTGCTATATCTTAATATTCATCTTCTTCCAAAAGACTCTCAAATGCAGTCAATCATGGTATGGGTTTTGAGTTTTGTGCACCCCATAGGAATATTTTCCTTCTTCTTTCTCCTTGGAGAGGGATTGCATTTAAGCTATTTGGTGTTTGCTTTGGCGCTCGGTCTCTTTTTGCTGCAAGTCTTTAGGGAATCAAACCTGCTCTCTGCGTCAAAAGGTCTTGTCTTTGTGGCTTTCTCCTGCCTGTTTATTGCAAAACTTGGTTTGCAGAGTCATAGTGGATTTGCATTCTGGCAGAGATTGACTGTTCATGATGGCAGCAATGATGTTGCAGACCAGCATTTTAGAGACTATCTATCAAGCAAAGCTTCCCAGTGGTTGCAGGCAAGCACGGCACTATCCATCGACCCAAATCATCTGGATTATGGAATGCAATATTTGATCCCAGGACTATTGATTTTATATGTGGAGGATGTTTGGATGAAGAGATCTCTTAGGAATGGCGGGCTTGCTGCAAGTTGGTATCATCTCCCAATGTATACAGGATTTACCTCCATGCTCATGTATCACATCTTACAGCATCTTGATGGCTGGGCGCAAATGAATTTAACTCAGCTGCTAGGCTATGAAAACGATAGTTTGATTTGGTTAAACGAACCTCTAGAAATCCTACTTCCGGGTATATGTTTTGCAAGCACAGTGGCAATGCTGTCTGTAGCCATGTCCGGGAGGGTTACTAGAAGAGTAGAACTCACTGGCACTCTAGCATCGCTCCGAGCGGCGATGGTCCTCCTTATTTTGGTAATATCTCCGATTTTGACACCACTTGTGATGCTTGGGTTGTATTTTGAGATATATGGGATATATTTATTGCTTGGTGATTCAGGTGCCAGAGGAATCCACTGGCTATCCATCACAGCCTGCATGACTGTGATACAGTCTCAAGCATTTTTCATTTCAGGCCATCTATGTGAATTTTCTGGACTTTTATATACTGCTGCATTTGTAGGACAGAAAGACTATGACCTTGTCAGATCTGGCTTGCTACTTGGAATTGATACATGTGGCTGTATGGTGCTGGTTATTCTGATATCTCTTTCCATAAGTGATATGCATTCACATACCTCTACCAAGACGAGACTCAAAGAGAAGCAGAGACCCATGCTCCATCTAACAGAGATGATAGTGATGGATGTCTGTCTTGATCAACCAGTTCTGGGCTCTTTGGTGACGTTTGGGTTTACTCGTTCCATGGTATGTTTCTCTGCAATGGTTAGTGCTGGGATACAGAGACGACATTTATACGCATGGGCCCTCTTTGCACCTAAACTTGTTTTTGAAATATTTTTCTTAACCATTACATCTGTGGTGCTGATATTCGTGAGTTTTCTTTTGTAACTTCAACAACCGCGACAAACAGTCTTGTGTTTTGTCTCATGGAGGATAGATAATCGTTACCTCCAGACAAAATACGATGGATATATCTTCTAAAATAGCAGGTATTGCGAAACGCTTGCCGTCGGCAGCGTTTAGTGGCGAGTTTGAGTATCTGATTCGATCTGTTGGGGAAGCCAAGTCAAAGGCAGAGGAAGATGAGCTGGTGAGACGAATGATTGAAATATCAAAGAGTAAAATCAAAACAGGATTTTCCAGCAAAGCTCAGAACCCCAGAGCGATGAAAGACTTTCTGGTATACCTAATGTACATTAGCATGTTGGGGCACGATACTTCTTGGTCTCTGCCAACGGTTATCCAACTCTGTGGTAACAAAACGTTGCATGTAAAGAAGGTATGTTGGTATATATTCTAAGAATGCTTCCATTCCCCAGATTATTCTCGCAGTTGTCCTTGCAACCTTGGTTTACCTTGTCTATCTTTCCTCTTTGCCAGACTGCATACTTGGCTGCATCCATTCTGATAGATCCTAATAGTGAGTTGAACATCTTGCTGACAGCCACTATACAAGCCGACTTGAGGAGTGATAATTTTCTAACTGTATGCACAGCACTTCAAGCAATACCTACAATAGCAAATGTAGAGTTGGCAAATGTATTCCTGCCAGAGGTGATGAACTTGGTACAACACGACCGTGATCAAGTCAAAAAGCGAGCTTTAATTACTTTACACAGCTTATTGCGCGTTGATCCATCGATTGGAACTGAAATCGGAAAGGTTTTTGTTGATAAACTTGCGTACAAAGAGCCAAGTGTTATGTTTTCTGTGCTTCCTGCACTTTACGAACTTATAAATGAGGACCCGGAGCCGTACAAAGGGCTGGTGCATTATTTCACTGATATATTGAAACAGGCTTCTGAAGGTAAGCTGGGGAGAAATTGGGTAGTACACAAGGCACCAGCTCCATTTTTGCAAATCACCCTCCTCCGCCTGTTGGGCTCTCTTGGAAAGGGAGACCCCCAAGTTAGTAAGGACATGCAAGCAGTGCTGATAGATGTATGGAAAAGGGCACAATCTCTGATGAATCACGCAGGCAATGCCATTCTGTTCGAATGCATGAAGACAGCCACAATAATTGTCCCGTCAGATGCATTGTACAGCATAGCGTTGGATACTGCTGCGATGTTCTTGAATAGCACAGATAACAATTTGAAATGTGCAGGAATAGAGATATTTAGCAGAATAGTGGAGGACGGGGACTCTGGTAAGGTGCAGCAGTATCAAATGGCCATTGTTGCAGCTCTGCGCTCCTCGGATGTTACACTCAAAGGAAGGACATTAGATCTCCTCTTCCGGATGACTGGAGCCAACAACATTGATGTCGTTTTCAGTGAAGTCCTTGAGTACATAACTGATGATTCTATAGATGAGGATTCTAGAAAGTATGCAGCAAGTCAACTCTTGGACGTATCTACAAAGTTTTCACCTTCTCTGTCGTGGTTTGTAGATTCCATGACCACTCTCCTCAAGAAAGCAGGCATTTTTTCCTCATCTTCTGCTCAGAACGCTTTGGTTAGTGCCATACGAGATGGAGATCAAATATTACAACATCGAGTAGCTCATTCATATTTTGAAACAATTGAGAAAAGCAAGGTGTCTGTACCTTTGGCAAAAGTCATTTGTTGGACCCTTGGGGAATATGGATTGACATCTGGGATATCCTTTGAATCTCTTTGCAACACATTAATGGCGGTATTGGAGTCATACAATAATTCCTCTGACCTGTCGATAGTCTGCATCATGGCGTTGGCAAAGTTGAATTCCCACAATTCTCAAGATTTGCCTGCGGAAGTAGTGTATCTCTTGAGGTCTTTGCAATCCTCCAAGAAGTTAGAGATTCAGCAGACTGCATTTGAAGCTCTATCCATCGCAGCTCATCCTGCCGAAGATCGGCGTCAGATTATATTCAAAAAGCCAACTGATGCATCATTGCCATATTTGGATGACATTTCAGCTCATGCAGCAACATTGGGGTCGGCTCCATATATTAGCAAAGAAGATAGATATGCGATGGATTTCGCACATCAAAAAGATATAAGCTCTGATCATGCATTGAGATTTGAAGCGTATGAAAGGCAGGAAGGTACACCAGCACAGGTGTCTCCTCCATCAATAAACGACCTGTTTGGTGATGTAGAGCAACAGGATATACCGGGGAAAACTATTTTAGACCAAGAGGTAGACAAAATCCATGTGATGAGGCACGATGATTCAAGAAGATGGGGGTCAGCTTTGAGGCCAAACGTTGATTCTCATGGCAGATTCTCATCTCCAGAAGCTTCCCCTCAACTCTCAGAACCTATGCCACGCACTCAAGAACGCCATTCTCCAGGACATGTGCTTCAGGACAAAATAGATGCAGGACAAGAATTGTTAGCAGCGTCTCTGTTTGCAGGATCGGGGGCGAATTCAAAGACGATAGTAGGAATACCAGAAGAGAACCCAGTGCAAAGCCAACCGATCACATTTGACTTGCTTGACATGGCATCAGCGCCGAATCAACCAATGCAGCCTCAGCATGATATCTTTGATCTATTAGGGGAGAATCCTGTAGAATCGTCGATGACTGTCCGGGATGAGGAACAGTCTGACACGACTTTTTCTCAAAAGGACTCGGGTCAAAAGGATGACAAAGGCATATCTGATCCATTCGAGAGTCTCCTCCTTTAGAAACCTTCTGTAATAGAAAACCCATGAAAATTATTCAAAAGTAATATATTGGATAGGAAGAAAAGGCACAAATATATTGAAACCACGGAGACTCGCTTGTGGGTTTTCACTTCCGACACGGACTTCAAAAAAGAGGATGTCCGACTCTGAAGAGGTGCGGATTTTGCATTGTTCTCTATATAAAATGAACATTCTAATAATTATATGAGAATGCAGGAGATATATCCCATTCGCAGAGGTGGAGAGACAGCTGTTTCTCTTGAAAGATTTTTCAGGTACGACTTGTTGTCCACTGCAAGGAAATAAGTAAATGAAACGGATTCATTGTTAGAATTTTCAATCATTTTTACTGTATTTAACGTCTCGTACAGGATACTAGGTGCCGCTGGTGACCAGGTTTACCTCCGGACCAGAGATGCTGACTCGACGACAAACGAAGACCTTGTCAATAGCCTGGTGAACCAAGGAGCTCTCTTTGATGATAGGATTCGAGATGCCATGCTGGCTTGTGATCGAGGTCGATTCATTCCTCAAGCATATAAAGATCTAGCATACATAGATCAGCCAATACACGTCTCTGAGTGGATGAGTAATATTAGTGCACCTCACATTTACATATCCTTTTTGAACGAACTTGACATAAGAGAAGGCATGAGTGTGGTAGATATTGGGGTTGGAAGTGGAATATCATCTGCATATTGCGCAATGCTGGCAGGTAGATCGGGGAAAGTTGTAGGAATTGATGTTAATATCTCCTGTGTGGAATGGGCACGATCTGTACTGAATGAATGTGCAAATGAGTCAGAGACACCGTTCGCCAGATTATCTGCTGATGTAGAAGTGGAACATGGCGACGCCTTTATTGCATGTTATGGTGAGAAACATAGGGGTAAATATGATAGGGTATTTGTGGGCGCTGCATGTCCTAAGAATAGGGTCCACTCATTTTTACAGTTTCTCAAACCAAGTGGTGGTAAAATTGTCGTCCCGATATCGCCCAGTGAGCTGACGCTTATTGAAAAGTACCCCACCAATGAGCTCCCTGTGCTGAGAGAAATTTTGAAGGTTAGATTCACCGAGCTTGATGTCCCATCTGAACTACAGGCGATGCACGCAATCATAAAGTCTAGGAGGAGTGCACGATTGAAAGAGAAGCATATGACCTCCACATATGCCAAAGATTTGATGAGTATTGCAAGATCTATTGAAATACATAACTCTATGGATGTTTCTGGTTCACCGGCTAGCATACAATATTTCCCGTCATCTCCAAATAAAGTAGGTGATACTTTAAGCCGGCTGGGGGAGCCAGATTGTATCCTTCAAGGATCTGGCTGGAGTCTCAAAGTTCATTCAGTTGTTTTACGACAACGGTGTCAATACTTTCGAGCAAGGGCAGAAAGCGGAATGAAAGACTCTTCCCTGTCATTTGTCTTGGTTCCAGAAGGATTTTCAGAAATGACTGCAAAAATACTGGTCAATTACTTGTATCATGATAAATTTGATGTCAGCAAACAGTCAGCCTCGGCTGTTTTGGAAATGTCACATTACTATGGAGTCCCTAGGATGGTGAATTATTGTGAAAACCTATTAGGGGACGTATTAAAGAAAGCTAATAGGTCTGAGCGGCATATTAAGGAGCACTGTGAAGCTGCCATCAGCCTATTTATGATGGCCCAAACGTTTGGTTTGAGTCATTTATCAGCCGTATCCCTGGATTTCTTGGCCACAAATTTCAAATGTGCGAGTGAAGATGAAGCATTTTCTCGCTTGGATGCACATCAAATAACGCTCATAGCTGATGAAGCTTGTTCCCAGGTTTCAGAAATGACAAGATTAATGTCAGAGATGCAGCAGTTTGCCATGATATGATCTTCGAGATTAAATACTTGTTTCAAGTTGTATAATAGATACTAAGATGTAATTTTATTTAGTTGTTTGCTTTCCTCTTCACACCGCCACGTCCCTTGAGGGACAATTGAACCTGGGTGCCTGAATCTATATTGTAATGGGCTAGTGATCGAGCATCGGACAGAAAACCTATACCATGTCTGGCTAGTCGTATTTTATTCGCAGGAATATTCAATTCATTGGCTGCACTTGATTTCAAGTCTTGCACTTTATTCCTGACGGACGTCACCTCTATGAAAAATGCTTGGCCGTTTAGGACATCATTGCCCGGGACATCTGGGCAGAGTATATTTACTTTGATCTGGCCTTCATGCGAACGGACCCACTCATCTTCGTCAACTAGAACCACAGTTTCCACTTTTTCCCGTCGTGTACCTTCAGTCTCTGTGTTTTCTGGGATGTTCTCAGGAGGAGGTGGCACAGATGGTGGTGGCATAGATGGTGGTGGCACAGATGGCGGGGTTACAGAGTCAGTTTTTGACCCACCTGGTGCCATGGACGGTTCGATGCTTAAATTTGACTGATTCATTTTGTCTTTCATTTCCTTCTCAACTGCCGCTCCTAGCTTGGAATTATCCCCAAAAACATCTGGCCTCGTCCTGGCCAGGAGTGACAAATTCTTGCTAATCTCATCATCACTGGCCTTTGATGTCTCCTTTAACTTGGATAACATGGCTTCTTTCTGGGTCTTCCATTTAGGATCAATCAAAGATACCCGCATATGTTCGGCCATATCCTCTAGTGGTACCAACTCACCAGTGATTGGAGAGATGACAAATTTGGTTGGGTCATACTCGGTCTTTCCTGCACTAGAAAAGTCCTGTCTTTTATAGTTTTTGACCACTTTAATGGTTGTGGGTTCATCTTCATCGCTTAATTGCATTTCAACATCCTGCGCATGTGGTCTTAATACGGCCGCTTGTTGCCCATCAGCAATCATTTGAGCCTCTTCTTCGTCCATCTTTGATGGCTCTTGCTGCTGGAATTGAAGATCTCTTGCAAGCCTCATTGCATCCTGCAGAGTAATTGGAACAGGCAAAGTTGATTCTTCTCCATCCTGAAAGTTTATAGTCTCGACAATGACAAAATCATGCCAATCTGTAGAAAGCATCGACATTCTCTCAGCTTCTTCTGCATCTTTTCTCTCCTGCTCTTCTTTATCTCTCGCACGCTCAAACTCAAGTCGCCTCAATGCTCTGTTCAGGCACTGCATTTTACTTATCTCATCTTTCTTGAGCTTAATGAGCACGTCTTTTGGAGGCATCAATACTTTTGAATAACTATCACAGATTTTTGTGAAAAACTTGTACAGTGAGTGTGTTGGTTTCAAAAAGTTGTACCTTGGGTTTGTTTTCTCCCTAGAGATCAATCCAGTTAGGAACGATTTCCCATTTCGGGCAACAAACTGGGCCGTAATCTTCATTAATTCTAAGTCTGCCATAGTAATACCGTCAGGTACATGCAAGGTATAACCCTCTGCTTCAGGAGGTTCTGCCTCTGTATGGACTGGAGGCAAAAATGATGGCTTGGGTGGAGGCACAGCGATCTGAGCCGGTGGAGGATGGCTTGGAAGATTTTGCTCATCTTTTTTCTCCTCTGGTGATCGAAATTGCTCAATTTGTCGCCGATAATAGAAATTGTATGGGTCGCCCTCCTTAAGGAAATTGAACTTTGCATTCCCTTGTTCGTTGGACAAAATTTTCTGTTCAAACTCCTCACCTGCATGTATGAAAATACCATTAAAATTTTGCACAAAAAATCATCTCCAAGCAGCAAGCAGGGAGATTGGCTCACGGTTACCCAGTCTCGCTGAAAGAATTTCAGTCTTAAGACTTGAGCAAGCTTGCTCTCGTCTCGATATAGTGACGCACCATTCTTCGCTACAAACTGAGCAGTCTTATCCGCTATTGCTTTAATATCTGGAGGTGGAACTATTAAACCGATTTCATGCGTTTGAGTCTCAACTTCCACGGATTTCCCTGAAATACTAGACTTCACTTGTCCTACGGGCACAATAGTGCCAGCTTGCGGACTATTCTCCATCGATCTAGTGTAGATGAGATGTTGAAATTTTTATATATTAATTTGAACGATGCAGGCAGATAAACTTCAGCATTTAATCAAAGGCATGAGCTCCATTTTGTACATCATTTCCAGAAGCTCCAAAAGAGAAGCAATGTATTTGCACCAGCTAGAAGCAGGCACAGGAACGAATCAATCATGGTATATGGCACGATTAATGTTTCCCTATCAGGTTCAGGAAAGCTACTCGAGACATTTTTCTTGCGACTAGAGCAGCCGGGCTCCGCATGTGCCAAGGATGCCTGTGGGGTGCAGGGCTGAAAATCCAGCTGACTTGCAACTTCTTTGAGCCTCATATCCATCAGCATTGCTCCGAACCTCAAAGTAGAAATTGATTCTGATATGCATCTATCTTCTGAGGAGATGCAGAGGATAAAACCTACATTGGCATCCTTATGTAAAAATGGCCGTAAAACGGATGTCAGTTTTGATTCCCTCCATGGGATATGACTTTCCTTGGGATTATTCCTCGATAGAGACCTCACCACCGCCCCGAGTGCAAGTAAGCTTTTATTGATCCTTATACCCTCTTTTAATATTGTTCCAGATGATTTAGTCTTTGACTGCCTCTCACTGCCAGCCAGGTCCACAAAAGTCAGACTTGGTATTGCACCAACTGCTTTGTCATCAAGTAGTTCAATGAAAATCCTGACGATTCCGTGGCTCCTCGAAGAAGACCGGTTCAAAGAGGTGGAGCTTATTGATCTTTTTGCTTCAATCATTTTCACAAGTGCCTCGAAATCAGTCATATCCCTTATGAATACTTTGCTGCAATCATCTCCATCAGAAACCTTGCGCCTCTTCTCGGACTTCCCCTCATTGTTTGAAGCAGAAAGCAAGTCGATGACGCGCTCATCATAAATCTCAAAAGCCTTTAAGCTTATGGCGTACTTTTTCCTATCAATGGTGGAAAGAATATGCTCCACTGCCATCTGCACAAGTCCACTTTCATGTTGACTTGCTTTCTTGGAAAGAGTAGTACCAAACATTGTGTATGTCTTCCCAGAACTGCTTTGACCGTAACAGCAAATCAAACCAGGCTTATTGTTTTGTATACAATCATTTATATGCTTTGTTGATATCTCAACAGCATTGTAAACATCCCTTGTTGAGCCAACAACTACCCCACTACAGTTGGCAAGGGTATAAGTACTCGATCTGCCACTGTCTTCCAAAGGATTCTGTGATTTAGAATCAATAGATATTGAATTATTGAGGCTTTTTATGAAGGATGCACTGCAAATCCCACTGTAACCTTGGCCTTGTTCTGACGACGGCAAACACAAGGGTGGCTTTACCCGAACATACACTGATACACAGCTTTTCGGGACGTCTTGAGGCATATATACTGACATTTTGGAAATATATTATGAAATTTTATTTCTATTTGAAGCATGGTAGAAGTACCAAAGGCACTCTTGTGCCTCATGCAAACCATTCAATTTTGGTCATGCAAAATTGTAGATTCGTGTATTTTACAATGTCAAGTGCTTTCACATGTTAATACATCCATTGCAGTACAACTAGTGACGATTATTTGAATGCGTATCTGGCCTTCTACTCCTATGATGGTTTCGTCCAGGAACGTGCTTATAGTTTCCAAATGTTCTCTGTCTGGCAGTATAGGGCTCAAAAAGGGCGTCTTCGGGAACGTTGAAATCTCTCAAGATTGTGGCTGCCCTAAAAAACTCTTTCCTCATCACATCTTTACTTTTCATGTCAACTGTTCGTCCAAGGTCATGGCTCAGTAAAAATGGGTCTTCCACACAAAGTAAATGTCTGTCCCTTCCAACTCTCTTGGTCCAGTCCTTGGATTCTTTTGATATTATTTTACCTAGCCTGATACTCACAACATCGTGTAAGTAATTGTGTTTCCATGCCCAAAACTCGAAAAATTCCCAGACAAGGTTGGCTAGGCTTTGAGTGTTCTCTGATTCAAATTTGTATTTTTTCAAGTCTGAGACTTGATTAAAGTATTCCACTCTCCATTCTCCAACCTGTTCAGAGACTGTGGCTGGATACTTGGGGTCTTGAAGTACAGGAAGGATTGGGGGAGACCTGGTCTGCAAGTGAAATATGCACATTAAAACGTAGCAATATGAAGACAAGGTGCCCTTATATGGGTCATTTACGTTCCGCTTCTTTGCCCAATGTTTCACTATATGCACCAACTGAGCAAGTCGGGGATCTATTTGACAGTAATCTGCTATCATCCTTGTATTCAGGCATGCTAGGGTATTTTTTATTGTGATGTCAACTTGGGTCTGAGTTGGTGGGTAGACGAATTTCACAACAGGAACGCGAGCATGGCTTAGAATGAGAAGGTCCTGTACATTATCCAGCTCCAATACCTTTCCAATTGATTCAATATAACTTGCTTTCTCCTCTTCTCCCTTCTCCCCGTCGCTTATCTGGCACTCTACACTAACATCGATGTCATTGCTGCTTTTAACTGCCAGCCCGTTGGCCACAGATCCAAACAGGATCACCCTCACATTTTCGGATGGAAAAGACGCATTGATCACTTTTTTAGTGTATTCAAATGCTCGCATCCAAGCAATTTTATCTTCCTGTATCGGACTCAGCTCCTCTGCCAGGGAGACCAATGCATCATTCAATCTACCCATTGAAGTGACTGGTTTTCTTCCATCATGTCGATGATCCATGATATCAACCCACCGCTCTTCTCTTTCTTGCTTGACATACTTTTGCTTTGCGGAATCTTCTTCGCTCTTAGACGCATCGCTAAACGGAAGAGTAGCTAGGGTGGCTGCACTTGGCCTTGACTCGGTGCTATTCGGCTGATGCTTTCTATGCACCTCATCCGTAACAATGCTCCTTTTGATATATAACTGTAGTATTTCGTTGATATTTGCGTCAAAATCGCTGTTATATAATTCCCATAGATAAGGATTCTCCTCAAAAAATTTGAAATGAATCACCTCAATAGGGCAAACCCCATGAACCAAGTAAGGTCTTGGAAGTATCACATTTTCTTTCGGAAGTGGTACCTTTTTTTTAATAGTGCCTTCTTCGGGTGAAAGACGCAAATCAGATTGCAGCAAGGCAGCGATGGAATCTGAAATCATGTCCTGCTGATGCTGCATTTGGTTCTGACCCATTCCACCCGGGTTTTGTTGTTGCATGCCATACGTAGGAGGCTGAGAAACGTACTGACCTTGATGCAAATACCCTACACCTTGTGAAGGCATAGGGGGATTCCCTTGGGGCATTGGGGCACTGCTTACTACCTTGCCAACCCCACTGTGAGAGACTTCCTGGGGCAATCGAGGCTGAAGAAAGGAATCTCCGAACAGACTATTTTCAGAACCACCACGACCTTGCATTTCAAAAGGATGAACAGCGCCCATCTGTCCCGGACTCTGGGGGACAGTACTTCGACGAGCCATGTCTTCGAGATCTTTCACAGTCAAAGGCCGACTTCCTGGGCTCGATCCTCCCATACTAGTATATCCTGAATGATATGAACCATATGCATAAGGTGGGACATCCTGTCTACCACCTCGTGGCAAGTCACGTGTGTGCTCTGAGCGACTCATTGAAAAGTCCGTCGTGCAGAGTTACGTCAACACAGAACAGTATGCAAAGATTATACACTATGCGATATTCATTTTAACATTTTTCCATTAGGACACCCACAGTACCGGTGACACGGTTCCACAATTTGATGTTCTATATTCTGGGTTCCAACACCTTGGTGGTGCATGCTGGCTTGTTGCAGTTGATACTATTGGATGAACTCGGACATGACTTGGCATATCGTGTGTATGCAATCTTGATCTACCAAAGGATGTAGTCATGTTGTTAGAAGAGTATCACGGTATCCAGATGGGCATATGTTCAGCATGCATATGCATGATATCATGGCCTTGCCATGTCACTTCCAAGTGACCTTATACAGTCCTCGAGACAACAGTCTGCCATATTAGGATTATTATTTGACATGATACCTACTGAACATTATTTTTAAAATTCACCATTACATTAGCAGCATCTTTGATGAGCGTGGCTCTATTTCGTTAGGTGGTTGGAAACGAAAGATTCACCAACTAACCTAATGAGTCACCTCAAGTAACGTACATGTATATTGCTGAATTTCCGCTGGTGATAAAGGATATTATTAATGATTCTCTTCGCATTCTACGTGATATGTATCTTATGCGCTGGGATAGGCTCAACTGTGTTGCTGTACAAGTTTGCAGCTCCCAAGAGAGTGGGTCTGGTGGTCCTGGCAATAACTTGGTATGGCTGGTTGACAACATTGAGTGTGGTGGCGCTGGTACCTGTTGACGTTTTCACGACTTTATCTGGCACTGGTAATGTGAGTGTTATTTTGTTGCTTTGGAGACTGTCATATTGGTCGACACAGTTGTTGACATGGTTGGTGATACCAGTGCTGCAACACTTCTCTGTCTCTGGGGCGCATGGTGTGATGGGTAGACTATGGTATGCTGTAAACAAGCTTTGGAAATTTTATGTCATCGTTGGAGCATTGGCTGTCTTGGGGATTCTCGCCGCTGCTGCTTTTGGAGAGCTAGAACTGTCCACCCTCCCGCAGCTAATTGTTACTCTCTCCAATACATATGGTTTGGTGGCAGTCATGGCTCTGCTTGGTTACGGCCTAGTAGAAGTTCCAAGAGTGCTGTGGAGAAGGTCTTTCCCGGAGAGTCGACTAAAATGGCACTTACATAGGGTAGGCAGAGCTTGCAATCGGCTTGCAAAAGCATCTGAAGAATTAGAACAATCGCTGGTTATAGTGGTAGTGACAATGCAGCAAATCCCCCGATCTGAAACCGATTTGCGAAATCAAATAGAGTCTCTGTTGGAATTCGCAAACCAGGTATCTCCAATACCATTAAAGAGTTTGAAATCGTCAAGAATTGACGTGGAGACCTTGGATGAGAGAGACTTAGATTATGCAGGAGATGCGGATGGGGTTGCATCACTTCGAGAGAGGTTGAAGAGAGCCATAGCAGAGTTTGTTGGATCTCGAGGAGATTATTTGGCTTATTTAGAGAAAGCTTTTGAGCTAGAATCCCTGTGTAAATCCAGGCAACTTGGTGTCTATCAACCAACATATGAAGATGCGGGATATATTGAAAAATGTACCTGGTATTATAAATGTATATGCAGGCCGTATGTACAGAAAGTAGGAGCTATTGTGTGTGCTCTGGTGTCTGCTTTGTTTGTATGGTGTGAGGCTACAATAGCCACTGGCAGGCATCCTGATTTGTCACCTTTCTCCCTGGTACGCTCTGTGTTGTTTCATCTCTCATTGTGATATTTCTTATTAGGATATGCAAATGCCTTTGCAGCTCATTCATGATCGAAGTCTTAGGAATTCAGAGTGGCTCATTCAATGTTTTGTAGCTATTCCATTAGCCTATATTTGCCTTTGCACCTTTTTCTCATTATTCAAACTGGGGAGCCTTGGCCCGTACCACATGGTACCAAGAGCAACTTGGTCATGGTCCTTGCTACTGAATGCATCTCTACTTGCACGGTTTGCTGCACCATTAAGTTTTAATTACCTTCATGTCATTCGGATGACAGGCAGACAACGTGGTGGAAGGATGATGGTCTTTGTAAGTTTAATGGGTATGGAAGATGTGCCTTTGCTAGGTGCTGGATTCAATACATGGTTCCCTTTGGTCATGGTCGTATATGTGACAATTTTGACGACTGGTATATTCGAGCAATGCTTCACAAAATTATTTGTTCCTCGTAAATTGCGATTTGATTCGGAAAAAGCTGATGATGAGCATTCCGCAAAAGGGCAGGAGCTTTTGCAATTAGAACATGAGAACTTGAACAGAGGAGGCTTGATTGGTCAGGGTTGTAACATTGCCGGGATGGATCCTAAAGTTAGCGATTCAAGCCAATCAGATCTTAGTAAAATGTCAGCTGGACAATATTGGGACAGGAAATCACTATCTGTTGAGCTAGGTTCATCGCGGCATTCTCACAAGTATACCTCAACGCAAAGGCTTCAGTCTTCTGTCCTCGACTCTGGCCTGGAAGAGGATGAAGATATTCACGATGAAGCTGATGCACTTTTCTCAAGGCTTGGAAGAAAATAAATATGGTATAATTTTATGAAATACTAAATGTGATGCTCTCACACTACACATACAATAACATCTCATCGTCTTTTCCGAATGCTTTGACCAGAGTCTGACCCTTTTTCCACCTTTGTTTCCTTTATAACCAACTCTGTAGATATAATTTCATCTGAATTGCTCGACCGGCTATCTGTTTCGGAGGGATGACTGCTAATGTCCTGATCAATATCAGACTGGTCTTCTGAATCTGGTACAATATAATATGCTTGAAAGCACCACAAAATTGTACCCACTCCTGCCAGGATGGCAACCATAGACCCAAATCCTAAGGATTTGCCGGCTAAAGATTGAGGTCTAGCATAGAAAAGTATTTTCCTGATTATGCCTGCTCTAATAGCAACATGAACAGAAACATCCAAAATTTCAGGACCAGGTGCTGATCTTGCCTTTATCTCGGTTGCTAAAAATACACTGGGAAGGCCCCTTTTCTCATTGAAGCCGAGATGCAAGGGAACACTTACAGTATGGTGCCAATTGAATACGCCGATCCATCTCCATGGGCTAAGAATTAAATTGAAAGCAGATCTTGGGCGGCCATTCAAATAGATGGGCTTTGACATTCTTGCAACTACCCTGCCTCCATGTGTGGATAGTGTGGATGTGACGTGGGCATATTTTCGTTCGGGATGCAACCTTTCATATTCTGGAGGTATTTTAATTTCTATCCAGAAGTCCGTCACCTGACCTGGGATCAGCAAAGGCTTCTGCCTTTCTATATCCCCAGACTCACTAAGAAGAAAGACATCCCGGACCTGTCCATCTTCTAAATATTGCTCTAATGAATGTAATGATATATTAGATAATAGATCATTACCGTTCAAATTTAAATTCACTGGCATTGAATATTTCAGTCGTCGAGGTGCAAATGCATGTGTCACCACCAAATAGCCTATAATCATAACAGCAAGTATGATTACAGCAGAGGAGGTAAGAGCAAGACCAGCCAAAAGCACTTTTTTGGCACCTTCCCATGATATGGGTCGGGTTTGGCTTGCTTTGTATTCATCCAGGATTGCTTCCTGAATCTTTTCATCTTCTGATAGAACAAGTTCATTTACGTCAATCCCCTACAAGCATGTAGAGAAAAAAGTTGATAGGTGCAGCTTCAGGACACTCAGATGGAGAAAGAATGGTTTCACGAAAAAGGCTTCGGCAGAATAGCATGCAAATTTATATTCATAATACGAAAGAAATCATTCGTGACGAGTGAAACGAACCTGAAGGGTGTCACCGGTGCCCTCGTGAACAAACCCAGGCTCAAGAGAGAAGCTCTCTCCTTCTGGGTTGATCTCAGGATTACTCATTCGTGGCTGAATATCTTATTCATTGTCATTAAATAAATTTTGATTCACATAAAGCGATGCGAAGAATCGAAGAAGCAGATGAGCATTTTGAAATTGAAGCAATTGCTGTCAATGATATCGGTTATAACCTTCGTTAATTAATTAATTATAGTTATAACTGCAGAAAAGATGACTGATACAATCGGTTGGTCGATAACATTCAATATTCAAGAAGATCTATCATTTCATGATACCATTATACAATGAATCCTTTACGCAAACATGTTATAGATATATAAACCCACAGCAAGCAAGATACAAATGAGGATAATGTCTATGAAAAACTTCCTTGTAGTTCTGACTTGATTTAAAACCCCTTTTAATTTCATGTTGTTCGTCTGAATCTCCCTTGTTACTACGTCCATTTTTTCTTCTATTTCATCAATGACAACATCGTGTCTCTCTAACTCTTCTCCCATGGCTGTACCAATTTCTTTCAGGGTTGACACTCCTCGCTCTATGTTTTCCAGCTGCACATCTTGCCTTTCTTGTGCAGCAGCTGCATCTTTCACAAAATTTTGAGTTTCTGCAGTATGTGTATATGCACCATCATATGTTAAAGACCCTTTCAACTCGCTCATGGATGAACCATTACGGGTCCCATTGGTTGCTGGTGAATTCAGTAATCTGCTTGGGCTTTTTACTCCAGATCCTAATCCATCATCAACGGCATCCACTTCTCTTTGTACTTCCTCATATCTCTCACGCCTTTCATCTATATCTTCGCTTGATAAGCCTTTTTTCTGAATCATTTGATGCAAAACTTCCACTTCTTGCTGCAACAAAACTTTTTCCTTTCTCAGTTCAGCATTCAGGGCAGCCCTCATAGCCCTGTTTTTTTCAGCAGCGTTGGCATCTGATTTCTGCAACACATGAAGTAAAACATTAGATTTTGTAATCTTTAAAGGTCGCAGGTGGGGCACCTGAGTGAACAAATGAATTTACCCGGTATAGACAACCAACATACCAGCTGCATTTCTTGGGCCTTGTCCAAGATTTCAAAGTACTTGTCCGTGAAAGGGTCATCTGTCTTCTTCCTTTTTGACTTCTTCTTTTCCATTTCTTCTTCGTAATGTCCATACCTACAGTATTAAAAGTATGATATACAGTGTTAGAGTGTAACCTAGATACAGACTCCACAGTTGACAGATCGATCAGTTGCTCAGTATATCGTTCCTGACACGACAACATTTTCCACAACTTCTACTCTATGATATATCATAACGTGGGGATATTCGTGTATTGAAATATTTCGACGAATCGTCCAAGTCACTCTCTCCCAGGAACCTCGACGAGAAGTTGGATACGCACTTTTTTATGATGACATCAGTCCTCAGCATTATTTCTGAGAAAGCTGCCATCTTTATCACTCAAGCCGAGAGAAGAAACCAAAACAGTATAATAGCAGTGGTTGTTGTCCGTTTGAGCAGCAAAAACAACCTTCGTCGCTGTGTACACGGTGTTCTGTTAGGCTTCACAAGGCCACGAATAAATCCAAAGATATGAGATTTACAGATGTTGTAATCTTAAATATTTGTATAGAAAATTTAAATATGAGCTCCTGGGTGGCGACAATCGTGTTCTGTGACGGGATGCGACGATTTCCCAAGATGATCAACACACAAGAATCTATCATGCTCACCCAACATCTTGACAGTGGCATGCCACGACCAATGGAGGTAATCGGGGAGGCATCAGTTTACGTTCTTTGAACAGTACATGTATGGTCCAACTCTACCTGAATACTATACTCTGAGACTTTTCAATGCTATGGAAGCTCATTCGCCAAGTCATCATGACAAAAATTAGTCATTCCACTCAAAGAACCAGGTAGACATTCGTTTCTATTTTCTATTGGTGATGGAGGGGCACCCACTGAGAAACTGTCTTCAGAAACCCCGTCGACGGTAGAAAATATGGTATCCCTGATTATACTCAGTCTCTGCATTAAGAAAATCATGTAGATGACACACTTGAGTTTTTAAGATTGAAAGAGGTCTCAAAAGATGCATACCTTAGCCTTTGCCTGATCCATTCCTATCATTTCATTGCAAAATTCTTCTATTTGGCCGCCCATCATATCTCGATGCCCCTTCAGATCGGATAAAAGGCTTGCCTCTTCCATAGCAAGGTCTTTCAAAGCTTCTTGCTCTTCCCAAGTGGGACCAGCGCTGAATTCTATTCCGCCCCTAATTAGTTCATCTATTCTATTTTTTATCTGATTCTCCTTGTGCGATGAGGATTCTTTCGGTAAGACCCTCACTTGTTGTGACCCTGACAAACTGACGTCCTTCTGGTTGCTGAGGTCACCTCCCAGACCTACCCTGGAATTTGCAGGCTTGATATTAGAATTAAATCCAACATTATTGTTTGTTATATTTCCTAGCGCTTTTCTCGCAGACATCACCCCTTTTGGATTGACGAAGCCATCATTTTGAGGATTCGGTTGTACGGTGGGATGGAAAACTGTGCTTCGAGCATTCTCATCCTGATATAGATGAAATTGATCATTCATCTTTGATAAAAAAATTATATTCTGTTATTTTTAAGGCTTGGTGGCGATAGCGTTCTTCTGTTTGGGATTGCAGGAGGAGAATTTGGTTCTACATCTGTAGATCCAGGCCTCCCACGGGGCCCGCGAGAGAGCTCGACTGACAATTATCAAGCATAAATTACAAGCAATTATCTATTCCACTGATGCTTTGAGGTCTAGTTTCTCTTCTCTCCCATATCGTTGATCTGGTTCAAAGCTGGTCCAGCAATATTGAAGCCTACCCACCCAAGAGCAGCAAGCAATGGGAAGGCCAACAGACCAGCGCGAACATCACCAGCAGCGAGGGTCATAGGCTCGGTGGCAGCATCTGCATTCTGGGCAGCCAAAAGGGTAGCAAGACCCAATCCAGTTCCGGCAACAAGTCCTTTCTTCTTCTCTCCCATGTCGTTGATCTGGTTCAAAGCTGGTCCGGCAATATTGAAGCCAACCCACCCAAGAGCAGCAAGCAATGGGAAGGCCAACAGACCAGCGCGGACATCACCAGCTGCAAGGGTCATAGCCTCGGTGGCAGCATCTGCAGACTCAGTGAACAGCAATGGAGATGCCATGGACAAGACAGCAGCAGCTCTTGCAAGATCGTTCACCTGGAAAATCATCAAAGTTGCACGTCAGTCATTTCCAAATAACAGCAAAAGACCGTGAATTCAACAGATTTCATTGAAATTTCTAGAAACTATTGTAGCTCACTCCAGAAAAGGGTAGGCTAGGCTTCGGTCTGCCCATGATGAATGGGATTATGAGTTGAGAGAATATCAGGTGATCACCATGCAATAAGAACATTTGCATGTCCATCGGAATTCCGGGCCAAAATTTATCTCAGCGGCAGGTTCACGAAATCCTCAGCCCAGAGCAACTTTGCCGGCAGAATTAGCGGTTACCGAGAGCACAAGTGATTATCAAAATTACATATCCACTTACCTCGTCGGCGTTAGATGCCTTCGTAGTAACATTGGCCACTCTAACAGCTTTGGATCGGGAGCTCTTTCCCAAGGTTGGAGAGAGTCTAAATGATGGCGCGGAGGTGAGGCTCAACATTTTAGAGGTCCTTTGGATTTGAATAGACAATTCACTTACAACAGTAACAAGTTCATTTACTTATTTAGTTACGCAATGGGAGAATGCGGACCATAAAGGGATGAGTCAGACGGATAAAGTTTGATCGAGTGCAAGAAGATAACATGATTTGTTTGGTTTCAGCGCGTTGGAGGAAAAAAAAGCACGCAAAAAAAGTTCAAATCGAGGCAATATACCAATTACAAGAAATATTATTAGATCTTTGAAGCAAACGTGGCACCAAGAATAGCATCACTATTCATATCATCATAGTTGCAATTCTTGGACATCGATGCAAAAAGTGCACCAAAGTCTGTTGTTGGCACACCCTGACCAGGTTCCTTGGCGACACAGTCAATCGCTCTTCTGTCTGCAAGATCCAAACTCTGAACGCAGAGTTCTGCGACATCGGCACGTGGAATCGACCTTGGTCCTGATTTATCACCTAAAAACTGGTCATCTACATTCAGCAGAATCTCTCTTTTTCCTCCTTCATCATCCTTCAGGCCGCCTGGGTGAATAATCGTGTAATTCAGACCACTGTTAATTAAATATGCCTCAGACCTTCTCTTCCATACGAGTATATTTCCATCCCCGATTGTATTAAGAAAATTATCGGCCTGAGTCCCACCCATGCTCCCAACTAACACTACCTTGTTGAGTCCACTTTTCTTTGCTGAATCGATTTGCATCTTCTGGCCCACCCAGTCGACTTGCTCTGGCGCCTGATCTTTCTTGAATGTAAACCTTGGTCGAACTCCCTCTCTCCTGAAAATCTTTGCGAGAATCACAGGAATCAAAGAAAATTTGATGATTTCCGGCACTGCTGAAGTACAAATGACCAATTTATCTGCGTTTGATATGGTCTTATCCAGGATAATCTGTCCATTTTCCCCCAGAATATCACACATTACGATTTGATCATCAGAAGCTCCATACTCTCTCAACTTTTCAGCGCTCTGTTCTGATCGTACCACACCCACAGGGTAATACTGGGATTGCTGCAGAAGCTTCTTCATCACTAATTGCCCAGTTCGCCCACCAGCACCAGTCACTACAACATTTTTTTTACCGTCTGCGGATGACATCGCAACAACTTTTCTACTGGATAGCACTGAACCGGATCCTGCTATTTGTGGCCTAAAGCTAACCATAGTATTGCTGACTCCGATTCCTTCGAATTATTGCAAAATTTCTTTTAATTTTATACATTTCCTCAACCCCACTTATACCGATTGTTTGGAACTCGAGGACACCCTGGAAAGTTCTTCATGGGCACGTGAAAATTCAACGTGAATCTACTGGAGTTCCACACATGATAGCATATCCCCAACCATGAAGTTTTCAAATCCTACCACGCTCACACCGCATTCTGTTCCTTTCCCTACGACTTCGACGTCAAGTTTATGTCGCCTTAAAGTATTGATTTCACCAACATGTACGACCTCACCACTTCGGACAACTTCAACTTTAAGACCTGACTTTATGCTTCCATCCGTCACCCTGCAACCTGCAACGTGCTTACTATCTTGGCCCTTTCTTCCAGGTACTTTGAATAATGCAAGAACCTCAGCGCTTCCAACGATGACATCTTGCAGAGGCTTCGGAGTGGCTCCCTCGATAATTGCCTCCAAATTTTCTAGTATTTCGTAAATAATTCGCCTGCTCATTATCCTAATGCCTTGCTTTTTTGCCTTTGATTCGGCATCTGCAGCTATTTTGACGTTAAATCCTACTATTTCAGACCCGAAAGGCACGGCTAGGTCAATATCTGAGGAGGTTACTGGACCAACCCCGACATGAACAACATTGATTTTCACAGATTCATTCCCTAAACTAACAAGAGATTCCTTCAATGCTTCAGCAGACCCATGCACATCTGCTTTAATTATAATAGGAATTGATTTGAATCCTGATGCTGCTTCAGATATATCAGTTTCATTCTCAGTTGAGATTGAATCTGACATTGTATGAGATGCTTTTACCTGCTCGCCGCGGAGTGTCCGGGCTTTGCTCAACTTCTGAGCCCTGTCATCAGTTGCTACTACTGTGAGCTCATCGCCAGCATTTGGGAGGCCTTTAAGGCCAATCACCTCAACAGGCTTTCCAGGTGAAACGCCTTCATCTCCCAACTCCTTTCCTCCAGGATCTTTGAGAGCTCGTACTCTACCCCACTGACTTCCAACGACGACATATTCTCCTGAATGCAGTTTCCCGTGTGTCACTATGACCATTGCTACTGGACCCTGTCCTTTATCCATCCGTGACTCAACCACTACTCCTTTAGCAGGGACATCCAGTGGAGATTTTGGCTCCAAAATTTCACTCTCTAGTAGAAGAGCAGTTTCGAGCTCTTTTAATCCGATGCCTTTCGGAGCAGCCATCTCCACAACCTGCACATTTCCACCATAATCTTCTATTTCTAGTCCCAATTCAGAAATCTCTTGCTTCACCTTGTCAATATTTGCACCTTCAAGATCACATTTTGTTATTGCCACCACTATGGGGCATCCTGCAGCTTTTGCATGCGCATATGCTTCCTTTGTTTGGGGCATGAGTCCATCATCTGCAGCAACTACAAGAACAACAATATCCGTGATTGCAGCTCCTCTTGCTCTCATTGCAGAAAATGCTGCATGACCAGGAGTGTCTAAAAATGTAAGAGAGTTTCCTGATTCTGGCATAGTAACTTCGAAAGCACCAACATGCTGAGTTATTCCTCCCGCCTCCCTTTCAACTACTCTTGTGCTACGCAGGGCATCAAGGAGACTAGTTTTGCCGTGGTCAACATGACCCATGACAGTCACCACCGAGGGACGCTGCACTGCAGCAGCATTTACCATATTATTAGAAACAGTTTCTTTGATTATTTCTATCACTTTACCAAGCTCCATGGCTACGAGCTCTGCTGACTCCATACATAGTGTCTCTTCGTGGCTTTGAGGAACTTCTCCAATATCTGCAAGTACTCTTTCTACATCTGGCAAAGCTACTCCAATCAGTTTGGAGAACTGTAATACTGTAATATCTGCTGGTATTTGTATAATTTTTGGCACAATTTTTGCTGGATTCGTGGACACCTTCTTCTTTGGCATCAGAGAGGGTTTGCTTTGCATACTGTGTTCTTTTGCCGCAAAAGTATTTCTGACACCCTTTTTGTAGACTTTGCCGTCGCTCTTACTATTCCAAGTTTTTTTTCCTCTTCCAAAGGATCTTGCAACTCCTGGAACGCCAAGAGACTCTTCATCGTTTTGCAATAGCACCTTCTCTCGAGATGCATCTAACACAGGATGCTTGCTGGGTAACTCATTGGGATTCCGTTGCTTCAAACCACGCCCTTCCGAGCCATCCCTACTTCTATGCATTCTCGTTGTCTCATTCTTGCTTTTCGGTGATCTTCGTCTCTCAGAATACCTTGGTGCGTCAAAACTACTCTCTCCCTTGCGAAGTTTTCTCCGGGCTACATTTTGTACACCTTCCTTGGGAGCAGGCTGGGCTTGCCCTCCTCTGATAGTGGAATATCCTGATTCAAAAACTTTTCCGGATGATACAAGGTCGTTTCTGAGCCAGGGGATGAGAGAGATAGAAGCTGTCCGGAGATTCTTCTCTATTAACCTCTGCATGTCGTCTCTATGCGTCCTTTCTCACCTGATGCATGGGTATCATTGCATCAATGATTTCAAAAGGTACATATAATTCATTTGCATTGAATTTTATTTCGAATCCATGGACCACCGCCATTCATCAAGAGTTGATATTGTACCCTACAGTTACAGAGTTGTCAAGGCTGCCATATGCCCATTTTATGACAGATGTCGATTGATGGATGTTTCAATCCATAACTAGCACATGAGGTTTTCAGCCACATGGGAGAGAATCGTATGGGTCGTTGACTCTTGTGTTTGACAATCAGGTGGTTGTGCACCCTCTAGATGACCATCATGGTCATATACACAGGGATCCAGGGAGAGTCCGAGTCAATACATGGCTGGTCCTGTTGCTTGACAAACCAAAAGATACTAAAGATATATACGTATATATAAATATCGCAATATTTCTCAGTCATCTGTTCCGCATCGTCGCCGTTCAGCTGCTGGGAAGGTCTCAGTCAAAATACGTTATTTGAAGTTTTTTCTGTGTCATCTCACACAGAACGATGGCGTCATCAAATCAACAGATAAATATCTCTCAACTAGAACTTGGAGAACTTCAACAACTGCAGCAACAGCTTTCGAGTGAGATGAACAATTTCGTAAGTAGCCTGATTGCTCTCCAGCAGACTGCTGCCAAATTTGCGACGGCAGGGCGCAGTGTTGAATCTTTAAAGGATACAAAGCAAGGGGATATGCTGATGCTTCCTATGACGGAATCTCTTTATGTCCCAGGGACTCTAGAAAATGTGGATACAGTGCTCCTGGAGATAGGGACTGGGTATTATGTAGAACGTGGTGTGGACGCTGGCGTAGAATATTGTCGCAGAAAAGTGATGCTTGTAAAGGAGAGGATAGAGCAATTATCGCGAATCATTCAATCTCGGAGAGAAGCCCTTGGTCAGATAGCAATGTTAATACAGCAGAAAGCTTCTGCATGATTAAAACTCAAGATTGTATGATTACTTTTATAGCAGGATCAGTCTCGTCTTCAGAATCGTCGATATCTATCGACTCTGGGTTTTCTATAGCTTTCTCTAGTCTATCGATGGGATCGAGTTCAAGCCTTTTCAGAAATTCTGTCGTCTGCGCGTTCTCCAAAAGAGACTGAGGCATGACACCCTTTCTTGCCTCGCCATCATACGGTTTAGCTGATTGAACGAAATTCGGTGGAATATCTAAATTTCCCTGAAACATGCGTTCAACTTCTTTGATGTCGTCATGTGAGGGTGGCGATATTGGTGCAGGAGGACCACTGGGCCACTGAGAAAATTGTGTCAATCCATGGGTCTGCCTGATGATTGCCAGCCACTCTTCATCGTACCTAAATATTTTACTACCGTGCGCACTAGGGAAGTCTACTACCTGTAGATACTTTCTACCGGGCAAGCATTTATCAAGAGATAGAAACTGTGTGAATTTTCCAGGGCTATCATGAGGCACTGTGGCTTCAAACTTTGTGTGAAGATGGGCAGAAAACCAGTATGTTGGCTGTAATTTTTTCAACAGGCTCATAGATGGTGGCGATCCTAACGAGTTTTGGGCTATATCTCTTGCTAAAAAACGCTTCCTTTTCAATAGGGCGCCCTGATCTCCATATATTGTGATTCCTGATGGCCAATCATGGGACAGAAACACATCTAGGTGACCTTGTACACCCATTAATTTATTTATTTCCATGCATTTCACGTGGTAGGCACTGCGAATATTCCCTGGACTGTACGGAGGAACCTCGAAATGACCTTTTAAGTAATCTTGCTTCTTGTAAATACCAGAAAGACCTGCAATTCTCAGACCACCAAACTGAACCACCCCCGAGTACCCAAGAAAGTATATATTTGGGGCTGCCCAACCTCCATAGTACAGCTCTCTCAGGTAATTGATAGCCTCGTGATTACCTCCAATGAATAGTGTCGGATATGGTGCCACCTTTTCTCCCGAATAATACTTATAAAAAGAACCCAACTGTTTAAACTTTGCTGGGCATGCCATGCATTCCAGATCATCCATATTCCGCACACTTTGAAAATCACCACAGCAAATTACCAGGTCTATTTTTCTGTCTCCCTGAGCCTCCAGCTCCCTAACACCATCATATATTTTATCTAATTCTCCATGCCCACAACCCTCCACACAGATCCGTAACCCAACGTGTTCCTTCGTGTCACTCATAGACATGCCAGTCACTCATAACATGTATTATTATGATGGCGAGAGAGAGATACTCTGTGTGATCATGTACGTTTTTTATGCAATACTAGCATTTCGAACGAAAGGAAACAAGTCTTTAAGATACAAAGTATAGGGATGGCAATGACATGGCTTTGATGCGTGTAGAGGTCTTTTGAAAAGGTCAGGGTATGTCGTACGAATATTCGTACGACATCGCTGTGTTGTACAATAATTCGTACGACATATCTGTAGTAGAAGTATACAATGATATACAATACCTGTAGTAGAGTTGAAAATAGAATAGATCTGGTTGATCCTGTGGTAGGGTAATAATCAAAATTTAGAATATCAATTAGATACGTCAATCAGGATAGTATCTCACAGTGTCTGTGTCATCACCTTTGTTCCTCATACACACTTTTCAACCTTATTAGAACGTACTTTTCTTCTTGTTCAATCGAAGTCATGTGTGCCCTGTGTCAAGTTGCACGCAAATCAAAAAATGTGCGTTCTCTGTTGATGTCATCGACGCGAGGATGGAAGGACTCCTTGTTGGGTGGCAACCCCTCAGTTAGAATGTTTGGTGCTGTTCCAGAACCAACATCCTCCGGTGACAGTGCCCAACCGGCCAAGGTTGACGGATATGTTCTGCACCCAACAACCTTGAACGAAAATTTGTTGAAGGCCCAGTATGCTGTTCGTGGTGAGTTGTACAACAAGGCTGTTGAGATGGCTGCAGAAGGAAAGGATATCATCTACACCAATGTTGGAAACCCACAACAATTGGGAGAAAAACCCATCACATATAACAGACAAGTGCAAGCACTAGTATCAGCTCCATTTTTGATGGAGCACCCTAAAGTAACCGAATTGTTCCCTGAAGACGTGGTTGCCAGGGCAAAGAAGATGCTGGGTTTGTTTGGTGGGGCTCTAGGAGCCTATACCGATTCAAGGGGTGCCCTTGGCATTCGTAAAGAAGTTGCGGAATATATTGAGCGCAGGGATGGTGTGCCAGCGAATCCGGATAATATTTACCTGACAGATGGAGCCTCTGTTGCTGTCAGATATGTCCTCAATGCTGCAATCAGAGATGAAAATGATGCAATCTTGGTTCCAATTCCACAGTATCCCCTATATTCGGCATCAATTCAATTGTATGGGGGTACCCTTCTTCCATACTACTTGAAAGAAGAAAAGGGATGGGGTATGGATATTGAGGGAATCCGCAAGAGCATTCATGAATCCAGAGCAAATGGGACAAACGTCCGTGCCATTGTGTTTATCAACCCAGGTAATCCAACAGGCCAATGCATGACTTCAGATGACTTGAAAGACCTTGTCAAGCTTGCCTACGAAGAAGGTCTTGTCCTGTTGGCTGATGAAGTATACCAACCCAATGTATATCAGACAGAGAAACCTTTCATTTCAGCAAAGAAAATCTTGTCCGAGCTTGGTGGGCCATACTCTGATAATGTAGAACTTGCTTCTTTCCATACTGTATCCAAGGGAGTGTTGGGAGAATGTGGTCTTCGTGGAGGATACGTCGAGTTTGTCAATTTCCACCCAGATACCATTGATCAGATGTACAAGGCTGCTTCAATCAACTTGAGTCCAAATACAACTGGACAATTGTCGATGAGTCTTATGGCTAATCCACCAAAACCAGGAGAGGCTTCTTATGAGTCGTACAAGAAGGAAATGGATGACGGGCTCGCCAGTTTGACAAGGAGAGCCCATGTAATGACTGATTCATTCAATGCACTGGAAGGTGTCACATGCACTTTTACTGAGGGGGCCATGTATTCTTTCCCAAGGCTGCACTTACCACAAAAAGCTGTTGAAGCAGCAAAGGCAGCTGGAAAGACCCCAGATACCTTTTACTGCCTTGAACTTCTCAAGGAGACGGGAATAGTCACTGTCCCAGGAGCAGGTTTTGGACAGGAAGAGGGAACATTCCACATGAGAACAACAATCCTCCCTCAGGAAGCCCAGATTGCCGATTTTGTCCAAAAGTTCAAGACATTCCATGAGAAGTTCATGGATACTTATCGTTAAAGAACGCTCTACATGATTTTGTTTCTTAAGTAAACGTTCTAATGCAAACGAACGTATGTAGTGATTTCGTCATTTCATCAAGTTAGATTTCATTGTAATATCTGCATATTTGCGTATTTCCTTTACATTTCGAATCTTATATTATATATATTATTCTCAAGTGAATCATGCCTCCATAAAAGATTTTGTCGCCCCATCAACACAGTTTCTCAACAGCATGGCAATTGTCATTGGCCCAACTCCTCCTGGAACAGGAGTAATGTATGATGCTTTCTCAGATGCCTCTTTGAAATTGACATCACCGACAAGTCTATATCCTCTCTTTGCCTCTGGATCATCTACAGCATTAATACCAACATCAATTACTGCTGCGCCCTCTTTGATCCAAGAGCCATCAACCATTTCAGCTCTTCCACATGCAGCAATCACTATATCTGAATCAGAGCAAATTTCGGCCCCATTTGGAGTACGTGAGTGTACTATAGTCACAGTGGCATCCTCTCGTTGCAACAAAAGCGCTGCTGGCATTCCAACAATGTTACTTCTTCCGACAACAGTTGCTTTCTTACCCGAGAGTTCCACCCCTGTTCTCTTAAGAAGCTCAATGCAACCTTTTGGTGTACAAGGTACAAACTTTGGATTCCTCCCACGCATAGCTAAGCATCCAATATTTAATGGATGGAAACCATCCACATCCTTTTCAATAGATATTGCATCAAGAATGACCTGCTCATCAATGTGAGCTGGAAGAGGAAGCTGCACAAGAATACCGTGAACCTTTGGGTCCGCATTGTAGTCGGCGACAACCTTTAAAACTTCTTCTTGTGTGGCAGTCTCGGGGAGATCAGTGCCAAAAGACACGATGCCTACCTCCTCACAGGCCTTTTTCTTGTTCCTGACATACGTCTGTGAGTCCTTCCTTTCACCTACAAGAACAACTGCAAGTCCTGGAGCCTTTGCATACTTTTCTTTCAAAGAGTCGACCTCAACCTTCAACTCCTGTCTAATAGTAGCAGCTATCGCCTTTCCGTCGATGATTTCTGTAATATGAAAAAGCCAGAGGTTGGACCACAGTCATGCAAGACGAATTTCGAACGAATGACAAACCTGCGCTCATTGCCCTTACTGTTAGGCTTTGTCTGAAACAACGATTCCTCTTGTTATTTGATCTTGTTCCCCTTGGTGGGATTGCAGTGGAGAGGAGAGACTTTGACCGAGAGAGACGTGCACTTGGAACGCACTGAGAGTTGGAACAGGTAACAGAGACGTGAAAATTCATCGGTTAGATGTTATGAAAAGTAATATCTAAGTACAATTAATGACTATGGTGTGTCATCTATCGAAGTAATCTATTGTACTATGCATCGATCGATTCGCGACTGGACAGTTTTGATGAAATTTCACTTTAAAGTGACGATCGTCACTCTCGCGAGCGTCGGACTGAAACAAGAAAATTCATTTTCACCTGTAAAAAACATATCCAAATGTCATAATGGGTATTCGAGTTGACAATCCACATGGTCCAAAGCGTAATAAAAGAGGCGCTCTGGTCTACAGTGAAGGAGAGGCTCGCATGCGAGCCATTTCCGATGTCGTCAACGCACTCGTTCAGGGCGTGAAGTCAGGACAAGATGTGAATTTAAATGCCTTAAATAAGGCAGTAGGAGTTAAGTATTGTCTTGCAAGAATTCCCAAACTTGTTGAAATCATAGCAGCTCTTCCTGACGAGCACAGAGCAACCTTACTTCCAAGGTTGCGAGCAAAACCAATTCGGACAGCTTCTGGTATAGCTGTGGTGGCAGTCATGTCGAAACCACATCGATGTCCACACATTGCAACAACAGGCAATATCTGCGTGTACTGTCCTGGGGGACCAGACTCTGATTTTGAATATTCGACCCAAAGTTATACAGGGTATGAACCTACTTCAATGAGGGCGATCAGAGCAAGGTATAGTCCATATATTCAAGCGAGGGCACGAGTTGATCAGCTTCGCAGACTTGGCCATTCTGTTGATAAAGTGGAATTTATTTTGATGGGAGGAACATTCATGTCCCTTCCTGTGGAATACAGGGATTACTTTATTAGAAATTTACATGATGCTTTGTCTGGTCACTCATCTAAGAATGTGGCGGAGGCTGTTTCATTCTCTGAGCAGAGCTCGACCCGATGTATTGGTATGACCATAGAAACCCGCCCAGATTTCTGTCTTACTCCACACCTCTCTGCTATGTTATCATATGGGTGCACTCGTTTAGAAATTGGGCTGCAAAGCACATACGAGGACGTTGCCAGAGATACTAACAGAGGCCATACAGTAGCAGCAGTTGGAGAATGCTTTGAATTAGCAAAGGATGCGGGATTTAAGGTTGTTGCACATTTGATGCCTGACCTTCCAAATGTAGGGTGGGAGAGGGATGTGGAGTCATTTTTAGAATTCTTTGAAAATCCTGCATTCCGGTCGGATGGGTTAAAAGTGTACCCAACACTAGTAATTCGTGGAACGGGTCTATACGAATTGTGGAAAAAAGGCTTGTACAAAAATTACGAACCTCATAAATTAGTGGATCTTGTAGCTCGATGCCTGGCCCTAATACCACCTTGGGTGAGAATTTATCGAATTCAACGAGATATTCCAATGCCTTTAGTATCTAGTGGAGTCGAAAAAGGTAATCTCCGGGAGCTAGCATTGGCAAGATGTAAAGAACTCGGTCTCCGGTGTCGAGATGTGAGGACTCGAGAGGTTGGCATAAAAGATATACACCAAAAAATTAGACCAGAGGAAGTAGAACTTGTGCGGAGAGACTATTCCGCAAACGGTGGTTGGGAAACGTTTTTAGCGTATGAAGACCCGGAACAGGATATCTTAGTGGGCCTATTGCGTCTCAGAAAGCTTGCAGGAAAGCAGAAAAGCCGGCAACCTCAATTACAGGGAAAAGTCTCTATGGTCCGGGAGCTCCATGTATATGGTACGGCTGTAGGTGTTCATCTAAGAGATGCAGATAAATGGCAGCATCAAGGCTATGGTACATTGCTCATGAAGGAGGCAGAAAGAATTGCCATTGAAGAGCACAAATCCTCCAAGCTAGCTGTCATTGCTGGAGTGGGGACCAGGCATTACTACAGAAAGCTTGGATATGAGCTTGATGGTCCATACATGTCGAAAACTTTACAGGGAAAATCATGAAATGAAACTGGTCATACGTCTTGACCGTGTATGATATTCCTCACTTTAAAAAATAAATAATGAACTGGTTGGTTACCATCTAATATACGTTTTCGATTCGACATTGAACAAATGTTGTGTGACTTCAATAATGCGTCCTTCTCTCGGTATTATGTCCGTACCCAATCCTCACAGATATGCGTTCAAACGGGACCAGGATGCATAAAAAGATTTAAAAAATGCGTTCTTCCGATACGACGAGTGAACATCTTGCGATATCCTGGTCAATTGAACTGCTATAGGCGTTTCCAGTCTTTACCTGAGGACAAGGAAAGATGTGAGGATGTTCCGAATGATGCAGATGCATCATTTCAAGTATTTAATCTAAATGCATACTGCACGAAGTTGGAAGCACCGTGGGGCCTTAAAAACTCCATACTCGGCATGGTTGGGTGGGGAGCTTCGTTTCTACTCGTTGGGCTTGCTTTCATACCGATAGCTAAGATCTCAGGGGGTCCAGGGGGGTTTGTAGATCTCTCTCAGCAAGAAAAAAGTGTATTTGCATTGATAAATCAGATTGTAGAAACTGCTGTGGGTATTGGAGTCATAGCAACCTCCTCAGGTACATTTTACAACAAGACACCATCAGTTCTAAAATTAGATATATCAGAGCCATTTCAGAAGCCTGATGGTTGGTTATTTTGGGCATTGATTGGTATTTTTTTAGCTCCTGAAGTAGTTTTTTTAGCGTCTTCCTTGACAGAAGCTTTGGGTGTCGAAGATCTGCAGGCAAGAGGCACGGCAGATGCAATATCACAGATCCTCTCTCTTGATCAGACCACCTTTGCCTGTTTATTCACAACCACAGCTATTCTTGCTCCTCTCTTAGAAGAAACTGTATTTAGAGGGTTCCTGTTACCATCTTTAGCAAAGTTTATGCCCACGCCTCTGGCTGTGGTGTTGTCCTCTATAGCTTTCGGATTGGTCCATTTTTCTCCACGAGACACGCCCCAGTTAACTGCTTTAGGGTTGCTATTAGGTTTTTCGTACATCCGTTCAGGGAATCTCCTAACCCCTATGATTATCCACGGGACTTGGAATGGTACAGTTTTGACGGTCTTGTACATTTTACAAGCAAATGGTTATGACATAAATGCCTTGCTACATTCTGGACAGATATGAGCGAGATAAATAGTTTTATTTAAATAAGAGTAAACGAATTCTCAATATCATGTAAGCTTCTGCTTCGCATTCTTACCAGGCTCCAAGTTGTGGCTTTGTTTGGAGCTTGAATAAGAGAGGAAAGCAGTCCAGACAACACCACAGCATGACATATACAGCACTTGATGTCTGAGAGGAACCAAGACGAAATTCACGCTAGATGCTGGAATCCAAAACTTCCATCCAGTGAAAAGAGTATTTTTAAAATCACGCTTGCATTTTTCTGGAAATTCGTCCATCCTGTTTTGCAATGCCAGTGTCCATGCAAATACTGCTGATATCACAATTGGTGCCAGGCATGATTGGTTTAGGAACACCTTTGCGGCAAAGTTTTTAACTGTTTTGGCATTAAATGCTCGATCCAATGCAGCATACCAGTAATGTTGGTATGGTCCATAAAAGAAAAGTCCAAACGAGCCCATCCTAGCTGCCCTGGAGACATCATAAACAGTGCCTGAATCATCTGAAATATTCTGTAAAAGCTGAGCCAATAGATCGCCGGTGAGTGATAAAGATCCTGAAATCAAGGCTGATTTGACCAATGGGTTTACGCCAGATGATCCCTACAATCATAAATGGCGTTTGAAATTAAGTGGAACTTTTTTGAGCTGTTTCTCGTGGGTGATGACGGAACGGACAGTATGTAAGGATTGCTTATTAATGCATATACCACGTACAGAATTCCCAATATTGGATGCATTAGACGAGACCCGGGTGGAGCGATTTCCACGAACGTGCCTCTCCGACAACCTCCTAGCAAAACGATGCAGGCCTTGTGCCGAGGAAAATAAGCTCCATGAACCTCCAAGCATAGTATCCAGGCTATAAGATATGATATCTACTATTTTAAATATTTATATATCATAGTTCAGTGTGAGGGAATTCTACTGTTTTCTCCTCTTTAGGATTTTCGTATTTATTGAAGAGACTTCTTCTCTTGTTCGACCCATGGCCATGAAAGACGCTGTCTGAAAATGGTTTCAAAGGTATAAATCTGCCGCTTCCTCTTTTGACATCGAGCTTTCCATTGTTCCACACAATTTGACCCTGGCTAATTGTCGTCACAACCTTCCCTCTTACTCGCCTGCCTTCATATACGTTTGTATCCATGTTTGAGTGATGCGTGCTTGCACTGATAGTATGTTCCAGGTTGGGATCAAATATAATCACGTCAGCATCAGAACCAGGAGCTATAGTTCCTTTTTGAGGATAGATATTGAAAATCTTGGCTGCCTCTGTGCTTGTGATTCTGACAAAGTCCATGGGAGTCATCAGTCCAGAGTTGACCATTTGCTCCCATGCAATATGCATTCTTTCTTCAATCCCGTTAACTCCGTTTGGTATCAACCTGAAGTCCTTCTTTCCTGCACTTTTTTGTGTGCTATTAAAGACAGCGTGGTCAGTCCCCAAGACTTGCAAGATTCCACCAGCAAGGGCTGATTTTACTGCAGAACTGCTTTCAGCTGAGCGGATTGGGGGACTCATGACAAATTTTGATGCCTCGGTGAAATTTTCGCTCCATAAATATGACTCATCCAGAGCAATGGCAGACGTTACTGTCTCTCCGATTATACGACTACCTCTGAAACGAGCCGAGGCAATCTCTTCAGCAGGCTGCTTACCCATGACATGAACAACATACAATGGGGTTCCCACGAATTCTGCCAATCGAATCGCCCTTCCTGTTGCTTCAGCTTCCAAGACTTCAGGTCTTGATATTGCATGACCTTTAGGTTCTGTGATACCCAAGTTGTTGAACACATAATCTTGACCCATGGCAACAGCATCCCCATTTTCAGCATGCACTTGCGGCAGTGCTCCTAACTCTTTGCATTTGGTGAATCCTTGGAGCATTTCTGAATCAGTCACCATTAAAGCACCTTTGTAAGCCATGAAAAATTTGAAAGAATTAATTCCATGGAATTTGACGAGAGTTTCCATGTCTTTTGCTACTTTGTCACTCCAGGAAGTCACCGCCATGTGGAACCCATAATCCATGATAGCATCTTCAGCTTTTTTGGTCCATTCCTTGTATCCTTGCATCAAATCGCCATTAACTGGTAAAGCAAAATCAATGTGAAATGTTGTTCCACCTGCTAAAGCTGCGGAATGCCCGCTAAAATAGTCATCACATGCAACCATACCCATGAAAGGCATGGACAAATGAGTGTGGGGATCAATGCCTCCGGGCATCACGTAGCGACCTGTAGCATCTAAAACAGTATCCACATTGGAGAAATCGGATGATTCACCTTCATGGCTGATTGCTGCGATCCGTCCGTCCTCAATCAGGATGTCTGCTCGACCCATGGAGTCAGACAAAACAACCGTGCCACCCTAAACCCAAAAACACGGATGAGAAAAAAATTCAATGTCTTGAATATTTACTTCCATTTTTATAATATATATTGTATCGAATGGCTTAGATTATCTCTTGTTTCTTACCTTGATCAAAATGCTCTTTCCAGAAACGTGCAAAGCACAAACCATGAACAAGACCAAACACATTTGCAGAAACCTCATGTTTCCCATTACCTCTAGAAAAGAAATCCTCCAGTAATAGTATGATTTAACTTATGCTGTGAATATTCACACACACATAATAAGAACACCATCTGTAGAATAGATTTCCGTGAAGGACTATCCGAGAGTTCCTACCCAGATTCGTGCACGAATCCAGCCACGTGGCAGCATCGATCGATGCAACGATATCGTTGGCTATTCACTTGGATAAAGTTGTACTACCTTTCCTTTCAAAGATAACTTGTACTGATATCAAACAGGAATCCGAATGTCATCTACACGTCCCTTCGTTGCCATAAATTCTATGTATACATTCTCAAGTTCTCTAGAAAAAAATGGTGCCATGTCGCTGGAGTATTCATTGGCCCAGGAGAGAAAGAAGAGCATTTTTTTCTGCATAAACGAAATTTTCTTACGGCCCAAATTGAATCCATTTCTTTTGTCTGATTTGGCAGCGTTGTCATGATCTGAATTCACACGTGAAACTATATGGAACAGATCTGAAAGTGCCAAAATGATACCTTCTCTACCCAGACCAAGAAGTTTTGAAACGTCACCAAGGATACCAATTGCCATCCCTCTAGAAATATTATGATTTATATTCTTTCCCTCTTTGCAGCAGATTTCAATGATATTTGCTGCCAATCCTCTGATATTTGAGTCCAATACTTCATGATTATCTTGATTAAAAGATTTTGAGCAACATAGAAGCATTTGCACCGTTTCTATGTCAGTACATTCATAATCTCCGTTTGAAATCCTTAGTCCCAGGCAGTACCAGAACATCATATCGATCAAATAATAAATTAGTTTATCTGATGGGGCTTTAGAGGTCAAATCGGAAAAGGTTGACAGTGGGAAATCAAGGGGTCTTGGGATCTGTGATTCAATAGCGAATGTCGACTTTGGACCCTGAATCTGTTCAACCATGTATCCCCCACTCTTGGATATACGGATTTCTTTAACTTCATCCGATTCCCACCAAGGCATCCAAGGCTCGATGATACCCCCTCCAAGAGACATGGGCAATCGAAAGGAGTTTTCTAAGGCTTCAATTTCTGCATCAGTCAAATCTTCGATTGATATTTGATCACAAGCAAAGTCCTTTGCACGGGAATATGTGAGGCCAGGTAAAAGCTCTGATTCTTCCTGATCTTCGAATATTTCATCCTGATTGTGCTCCTTGTGTAGGCGAACTAAAATATCTTTCATCTTGATTTGCTCCTCAAGTCCAGAGACAACACTGCTCAGGTTTTCCTGCACTCCTTCACTGCAGCAAATCACCATTGGTCCAGATTGAGAGTAAATCTAGACATTCATTCACAATACGATACAAATCACCCCACCAAATACATACACACCTTTGAAAAGCTTGACTACAAGGGTTCGAATGTCTTTTATAACAGTCGACCGAACAGTAAGTTGCGTTGCACCTAGGACACACGTACGGAGGATCAACCTGACCGCACACAATGCATTCGCGCTTCATGCTATACCATTTTCAATATTTCATGCATTTATTCGATGTCTTTCCAGCCTCGCAATTTGAGTAAGTAAAAGCAAGTTTAAAATCAGGATTGAAACTCAGCAAAGGGTTCTTGTCGTTTCTCGTCCAGGGACAGACTTTCTTGAGTCTGGTTTCATAAAAAGTAATAACTTCGATTAAATCATCACGAATAAGCGAATCGATATCTGCCGATCGGTTTGAGTCCAAATTCCATCATTTGGCATCATACCATGTATCAGCATACTTACTATCAACACTCAGCTCAACCCGGAGAGGCAAAGAGCCACAATTATCTCCAAATGGAGACTTCATACATTCAATCACTATCTGCTGTGCCTCGGTAGCACTTTCTTTGGGTCCTTCAAGGATCACTTCATCGTGTACTTGCAAAAGCAGTTTCCATCCCATCTCTCTCAATTTTTTATTACCATCTATCCTGAGCATCGCAGCAGTAGCCACATCAGCAGCAGATCCTTGAATCGGGGTGTTGATTGCTGCCCTCAGTGAGTGTGATCTCAGAGCTCGATTCTTGCTACGAGCATCTGGAAGTTGTCTCCTTCGCCCAAGTATGGTGCACACATAGCCTTCTGACAGTGCTAAAGCATGCTGTTCATGTTGCCACGTCCTCACTTCTGCCCGTTCGGCATACCAACGCTCAACAGTTTCTTCTGCTTCTTTCAGTGTTACCCCCCAGTCCTTGCTAAGTCCGTGGGCCGTTTTACCATAGGCTATTGAGAAGTTCAGGACTTTAGCTCGCCTCCTTTCTGCACTAAACATATCCTTGAGCAGAGGAACGGGGGGGTCAATATTTTGCTCCCCAGCGTCCCATTCAAGTAAACAGTCTCCTTGATCAATTGCTCTTTTAATGTGGTCATACATTCCTAGTGCAGTCCTGGAGTGGAAATCTCCTCCCAGCTCAAATGCCTCAATCATTGAGGTACAATTAGCCATGTGGGCCAAAATTCGTAATTCCAGTTGTCCATAATCAGCAACTATTAGAGTATTGCCTGATTTTTTATTTGCAGTGAATGCCTGGCGAACTTTGTATCGATCTTTCTCGAGTGCTGGCTGGTTCTGTAAGTTTGGACGCCTTGCTGATAATCTTCCAGTCTCGGTGTTGATATTGAGTGAGCAATGTACCCTTTGAATCCCTGATTGATCAGGTTTTAGGATTGTATCTGATTGCAAAGGAACAATGAAGTTTGAAAGCAGAGTATCTATAGCTGATGCATCTATTAACGAATCAACAGCAGCACATGCCTTGAGACCCTCTTCTCTATTTCCAAACAAGGAAAATAACCTCCCAAACCCTTGCTCTTTGGCTATCTCTTCAAGAACCTCTTGTGGTTCTTCCTTTTTTGCAAGATTCATACCCTCTTGCAATTTTGAAATTTCATTTTCATCTGTGGACCAAGTATCATCAAAGTCCATCCTGACAGCCTCAATTCCTTCCTCACCCAGCTTTCTATCTTTCTTGAGCTTAGCAAGAGCTTTCCTTGCTCTTCCTGGCTTTCCAGCCATTGTCTTTAAAACTTGAGTGCTGCATCCCGGTAGTCCTGCCGGAGTGAATATTTCTGGGATTAGCTTTGTTGGATAATCTGGACTCCACACATTGTGAATCGTGATATCCATGTTTTTCTTCGGCTTTTTTCCTTCTTCTGGAGGCAAAACATTCGGAACTTTGAAGGTTCTTGATAATGGGACACCAGGCTTATCTTTGTTTCTATTTTTAGCCCCAGCAAAGAGAAGTTGTACGACCTGGCTACTACTTCCAACATTCATGTACCTTGCATCTGGAACTTTACTTGCCGCCCATTCGCGAAAGATGGCCTTTGATTTTGCTTCTTCTTCTTCAGCTTGTTTTTCTGCTTCCATGAGATGGTTGACATCCACTGCAACACCTGAGGCTTCCAAATCAGTCAACAAATTTCCAAATGGCCTCCAAATATGACTGTATATATCCCATAGATTATTTATTGTGATATCTGAATCCTGGTACGCTCTATAGACATCCTTATCTGGTATCGCGTGGATATCCATTAATTTTAAAACAAGAGCCTCGTGTAGATCCCAGGTTGCTTTTGCATCATATGCCGAATAGTTGATCCAGTCCCATCTGGTTTCTTCTGAAGCCTGCAATTCCTCTATTGGGGGTAAAATTATTAATTTGCCCTCTGTTCCGTCTTTCTTGATGTTTTTTTTACCAAATATCTTTTTCATCGAGATTTTTCCCCTTGCATCGGATATGTCCAAAGGACCCATCAGATTTTCTTCGGTGGTTAAGGCTTCCAAGGAGTAACCACCTCTTCCAGTCCTGGAGGAATCCCATAATCTTGCCATGTGCATTGTGTCCCCGTAAAATCCTTTGCATGAGATACCCATTCTTTCAAGTACGTGTCTGTCAAAGGAATAATTGTGCCAAACCTTGTGGTGGGTTTCAGACTCAAAAAATGGTTTGAAAATTTCAATGATAGATCTTGCCTCCTCTTCTCTTTCACCATTCAGCCATGTATCAACCCAAACCATAGATTTTGGAGTGTCTCTTTCATTGTGTGGATCGCTCCCAAAATGCACGTCAGGGCCACAGTAGAGTGAGAAGCACGTTACTGTGCCATGACAGCAAGGTGATTCCCTAGTAACGTCAATATTCATCACTTCCGTATCGCAAGCAAATGTTCTTTCTTCCATGCATGTAGACATTAATATTTTCATGACGCGTGTAGCTTCTTCGGCACTCTCTACAACGTGTACATCCTTTGGTGGTTCATTGTGATAAAACTTTTTCACAGCATTGGCATCTAAAACGTCGTCAAATTTACTCCCTCCAGATTCGTCATCTGGCATAGAATCATACCCTATGAAACTCGTTTCTCTTTGTTGAGAAACCGGACTGGTGTATTTCCTGGTGCTATTCCTGTCCCTAGTATCTCTGGTTGGATTTGTCTTCAATGCATGATTTTCGGATTTCATTGGAGATGTTGAAAATTCTTTGTTTTCAATAATAGTCGAACTTGGATCCACACCCGTTTCGCTACTATGATTGCTAATGTCGCCGAGATATGGGAGAGAATTGCTATTACCTGTTCCCTGAGATAACCCCTCTCGTCTCGTCTTTTGTTCATATTTCATCTTCGCCCTGCTCCTCAACACGCTGCTCTTTTTCTTCAAGACCTCAGCGTTTTTCTCCTGAATTGTTCCAATAATGTCGCGATGGTCCCTTATAGAAGGCCTAAGCTTGGAATTTCCAGGTTTGCTGTTGTATGCTTGCCTGTCTCCCATTTGCGTTGGGATTACACGTGAAGAGAGTGGTCTATTATTCGATAGAGAATCTCCTGAAGATCCATAACTACTGGAGGCGTATACTTTTTGGCTATGGTTCAAAACACACCCCAAAGAGTGCGCCTTCCTAGTGTCATCGAACATGCGCACTGTTTCTAGCTTGCCAAAAGCTCTCAGTATATGACGGTTTCCTGAACGCATTTTAAAATCTACTCTACAATATTTCGTGCTGTTACATACGGCTATTCGCCCAGAGTAGCGTGATTTGCTAGAAGACTCAAACATGCGTTGATATTCCATGAGCTGTAGCTATATTAGATGTGCATGTTGTAAAAGAATACAGTTTGAGATATATCAAGTAATACAAATGTGAGACTCGGCCTTCCTAGTTAGAATTGAAGATTCCCCTTGGCCAACCGTTGGCCATAGTTGAACTATAGATGCTTCAAATTCATACATGTAAAACCCATGTATGTTGGAGTGTATCTACATATGGCCAACAAAGACTGCAAACTTACAATGTTGCATGCCAAGTACGTGTGAATGACTTTATAAGGTGACGATGGTGTTACGTTGAAAACTACATCAAGAGCGTGCACTCAGGAAGGATGAATCCATCACTTGTTTACATCTGGCAAGTTGGAACAACATACTAGTATAGTACATTCGGAGAGATCAGTCTTTCAAAGGTACGATTTGAGTATATAATGATCATATGGGTGAATGACGTCTGCTCAGATTTCTCATGACACATGCATGTTCAGACTGTGGCACTGGAACCACCTGATGAAAGTCAAAGTACATTTATAAGGCATGTAAGACACGAAAATAAAATTGATGTGACAGGATCCCATGGAATCCATGCTTATTTATATTTATAAGACTTTTACATACGTACGTACGTGTATCATCTAGTCCACCAGGGGAACAAGGGAAAGTTTCTCGGATCAACCATGAGGAAGACCTTCCTCTTGTTTGGTTTTCTGTTGCTGATCACACCGGCTTATGGGCGCAACCAGAAGTTTGAAGATGAAAAACCAACAGAAGGATTAATAGAACTTAATGATGCGAATTTTATGGGAACTCTTGCGGACCTCGCCCAGTCCTATGACTGGGTGTTGGTAGAGTTTTACTCTCACTGGTGCCCTGCATGTAAAGCATTCCAGCCCGATTACAAGAAGCTTGCAATACATATCAATAACATTGTTCAGGAGGAGTATAGGTCTTGGACTGGTGACGAAGATAACAGGCCAGCTAGGTTGGCAATTGCAAGAATTGATTGTCCTGAGAATAAAAAACTCTGCGATGACTTTGAGATATCAAAGTACCCCACAATGTTTTTAGATAAACCTGTACGCTTTTCGTCAAAAACACTCGATGATCTGATTCAGATAGACCCAAAACCACGAAGTAAGAATGGGGTAATATCTGAGTTGGAAAAGAAGCTTGGACGGAATCTGGCAGAGCCAAGTATTCAGGGAGGCAAAGCCTTGTCCATCGAATCAGGATCTGAAGAGGAAAAAGAGCATAAGGTGACACCTACAACAGTAAATAACGAGGAACCTGTCATCTTGCAGATAGATTCTGACATAATAGGTGCGACTATCGAGTCTTTTGAGTACTTGAAATCAAAACCACTTTTGAGGGGGGAAAATGCCAGGAATGCACTTGTAAATTGGCTCTATCTTCTAGAGTCGTCTCATATCAACCCGGATTGCAGGAAAGGGGCACAAAGTGCTTTGGAAACGTTGGATTCATCTTGGCCAGCTTCTGCTAATGAAATCCAGGACCTGGAGTCATTCAAAACTGTTAGAATTTGTGGTAAAAATGATCATAATGAATGGGTCAACTGTCTAGGCTCTTCAAAGGACTCTCGAGGGTATACTTGTGGCCTTTGGATGCTGTTTCATTCACTGTCTGTCAGGATGCCAGAAAGTTCTAAGAGGGCAGGGCAGGAATGGTTGGCAATAATCAAAGAATTTATTCGTTTTTTCTTCCAATGCAAAGATTGTGCTGAACATTTTTTGGAACTGGCCAATGGAGCTGATGCAAAGTCAATAATATCAAAGAGAGATGGTATATTATGGCTCTGGAGAACTCACAACAAAGTCAACAAAAGGCTTGCTGAAGAATTGGATAAAATGAACAAAGGTGATCCCCGATTCCCTCATATACAGTGGCCAACAAAGAATTTATGCAATGATTGTGCTAATGAATCATCTTGGGATGAAGACAAAGTGTACAGCTTCTTGTTTGATCATTACCACGGAGAGTCAATGGGGCAAAGCATGTTTCTAGAAGCAAAAGATTCAATTTCCATCCAATCTTCTAGGCAGGAGAGCTCGTGGAGGCAGGTTTCGTTCATTCTTGGAGGTCTAATCGCAGCAATTTATTACTATTTGAGTCGTAGCAGACATTATACCGTCAAGAAAGCCATGAGATGTGTGTATCAATAGGCATCCACCTGTCCCTCATTAAGGACTGACTGCAGTCAGCTGATCAGCCATGAATCGCCAATTCCTTATTTTATTATTTATTTCTCAAAATACACTTTAGCATATAATATGGAATCCGCAATTCTAGAAGCATCTAGCCAACGACCAAAACCTGAAACGTTCAATCCAAGTTATGGAACTGCGGGTTTTAGATCGAAGGCCCACTTGCTTCCTTCCACTGTCTTCAGATGCGGAATTTTGATGGCATTGAGGAGCTTAAAGACTAAAAAGATTACAGGTATTTGTATCACCGCATCTCACAACCCTGCGCCTGATAATGGGGTGAAACTGGTAGAACCGTCTGGTGAGATGTTGCTCCAAGAGTATGAGCCTCTCGCAGACCAGATGGCGAATGCTGAGACCCCCGAAAAGCTTTTGAGCATTGTTAAAGAATGTATTGAGACTGAAAAGATTAATCTTCACCAGGAAAACGCAAAGGTTTTGCTGGCCTATGATACCAGACCGAGTGGAAAGTCACTAGCGAGGGATGCTGCAGCTGGGGTGGAAACATTAGGAGTTTCTGTTGAGATCCTTGGTGAGATGACCACTCCTCAACTTCATTGGGCAGTCATGCGTTCAAATCAAAATATGAATTCATCAGAGAATGCATATTATGCTCTATTTGCTCAAGCATTTGCAAATGTAACCGGTCAAGGAATATATAAGAGAAGACTTCATGTGGATTGTGCAAATGGGGTTGGAGCTCAAAAGCTAGAGGCAATGCATGATATGTTGAAGAAAATTGGGCTGGATATTATTCTTCATAATACTGGTGAAGGGACTTTGAATCATCTTTGTGGATCTGATTATGTGCAAAAGGAAAGAACCCTACCATTGGGTATGCAAGATCTTGAAATGCCTGAATCTGCATGTGCGATAGATGGCGATGCTGATAGACTCGTTTATTTTTATAGAAAAGATGAGAATAGCAATGATATTATCCTGCTTGATGGAGACAAGATCGCAGCGCTAGTTGCTGGTTTATTCAAAGAGTTGGTTGCAGAACTCCCAGGGGAACTTTCAAGTTCTTCTATCGGTGTCGTTCAAACAGCCTATGCAAATGGAAACAGTACTCGTTACCTGGTTGAGGCGGTGGGCTGCGAGGTTGCAGTAACTCCAACAGGTGTTAAGCATCTTCACAAAGCAGCACATAACTTTGACATTGGGATCTATTTTGAGGCAAATGGACATGGAACAGTTCTCTTTAATAAATCTTTCATGGAGGCTCTCGTATCATTACAAGATAAATCCAAAGCTGCTTTTGAGCTTCTTTCGCTCAATAAAATAATAAATGAGGCGGTTGGGGATGCTATCAGTGACATACTTCTCGTTGAAACTGCTCTGGTAAAGAGAAACATGACTCTTCTTCAATGGTCTGCTCTCTATGAAGATTTACCATCTTTACAGCTGAAAGCAGAAGTCAAAGATAGATCTATAATCGTCACAGAAGATGCTGAGCGAAGAGTTGCACAGCCTCCCGGCTTACAATTGTCAATTGACAAGCTCGTCTCAAAGTATACCGGTGCCAGGAGTTTTGTGAGGCCCTCAGGTACTGAAGATATAGTTCGAATATATGCGGAGGCCCGACATGCTAGAGATGCACAAGATCTAGCCATGTCAGTGCAGCAGCTCGTAGCCGATATACTCTCTTAACAAGTAATGTCTTTTAATATAATTGTTACAAAATTGCTATAAACTAGCAAATTGATCTAGCAAATTGACTTGGCAGCATTCACAACAGCATCAACAGTGATGCCATACTTCTCGTACAAGATAGGGGCAGGTGCTGATGCTCCGAAGTCATCGACACCAATGCACACTCCCTTCTCTCCGACATACTTTTGCCATCCGAAGGTTGATCCAGCCTCAACGGAAACCTTTGGAACACCTGGGGTCAAGACAGAGTCTTTGTATGACTGTGGCTGCTCCTCGTAGAGCTCCCAGCATGGCATGGATACCACACGGACCTTCTTACCTTCGGCGGTCAACTTCTCTCCAGCGGCGACAGCCATCTCAAGCTCAGATCCAGTTCCAATCAAGATGACATCTGGGTTTGCGCACTCGACAACTGGATATGCTCCCTTCAAGGTTCCCTCGATGGAAGTGGTGTCCATGTTCTTCATTCCCTGTCTCGAGAATACGAGGGTTGAAGGTCTCTTGATGCCCTTTGGATTCTGTGCGTTGGAGTTCAATACAGCAGCTTTGTAAGCTCCTGCGGTCTCATTTCCATCTCCTGGACGAATAGTCAGCATATTTGGCATGGCACGGAATGAGGCAAGGTGCTCAATTGGCTGATGTGTTGGACCATCCTCTCCCAAACCAATAGAGTCGTGGGTCATCACATAGATGGTTCCAGCCTCAGAGAGGGCAGACATACGCATAGCATTACGCATGTAATCAGAGAAAATGAAGAAAGTGGCACAGTATGGGATCAATCCTGGTGCATAGAGGGCAATTCCATTGCAAATAGCTCCCATAGCATGCTCACGGACTCCGAAACGAACGTTTCTCTCAGCTGGAGTATCCTTCTGGAAGTCTCCAAACATCTTCATGAGGGTCATGTTGGATGGAGCAAGATCAGCAGATCCACCCATGAATCCTGGGATCACAGGGGCAAGAGCGTTGAGCATGGCCTGGGAGTGTAAGCGGGTAGCAAGACCCTTGTCCTCGGAGGTGAACTTTGGAAGAGAATCTTCCCAGTTGGCTGGAAGCTTTCCAGAAGTAATGCTGTCAAACTCAGCCCACTCTTCTGGATATTTGGCGGCATAATCAGCAGCCAACTTGTCCCAAGCAGCATGGGCCTCCTTTCCACGCTTTCCGAATGCGGAGAACTCGTCATATGCCTCCTGTGGAACCTCAAACTCACCATATGGCCATTTCAAGTACTCGCGGGTAGCAGCTGTCTCATCTGGGCCAAGAGGGGCTCCATGGACATCATGAGTATCAGCTTTGTTTGGCGATCCGTACCCGATCAGAGTAGAGACCTTGATCAGAGATGGCTTGTCACTGACGTTCTTGGCGTTTTCAATGGCAGCACGGAGTCCATCGATGTCGTGATTACCATCAGCAACGTGCTGAACGTGCCAGCCCATAGATTCGTAACGGGCACAAACATCTTCTGTGAAAGAGATCTCAGTATGTCCATCAATGGAGATACGGTTGTCGTCGTACAATGCAATCAACTTTCCAAGACCCCAATGTCCAGCCAAAGAGGCAGCTTCAGATGAGATACCTTCCATGTTGCAACCATCTCCCATGATCACATAGGTGTAATTGTCGACCAAGTCCATGCCTGGCTTGTTGAAACGAGCGGCCAAGTGCTTCTCAGAAAGGGCAAGACCGACAGCGTTGGCAATTCCCTGTCCCAAAGGTCCAGTTGTAACCTCAATTCCTCTGGTAAGGAAATTTTCTGGGTGTCCTGGAGTCTTTGAACCCCACTGGCGGAACTGCTTCAAATCATCAATTGCCATGTCGTATCCCATCAAATGGAGCAAAGAGTAGTGGAGCATAGATCCATGTCCCGCTGACAACACAAAACGATCACGCTGGGGAAATGATGGGTCGCTTGGATCAGCCTTCATGAAGTCCTTGAAAAGAACATAAGACATAGGAGCACAGCCCATGGGAAGTCCAGGGTGTCCAGAATTGGCCTTGTTGACACCATCAATAGACAAAAAGCGGATAGCTGCGGTAAAAGCACAATAAATTTCGTCAGATCATATAGTATGATGTTTACCCAGATGGCGGAGTGGTAGAAATGGGCATTTACGGACAGGTGACATCTTCCTACAAAACAGCCTCTTTGATGGGCATTCCACAGACAACTAAGGAGCGCCACAGGCACCCACTCGCAGACGAGGAGAACTTTTGGGGTGCCGGGATTTGTCCATTCTGGTTCAATCCTGGTTGTATCCAACAGAAACATGAAATGCGGGGATTCCTTGGATCATTTGGATACCCGTGTTGTCAGATGCCTCCGGATAACCTTATCCTGTGAAATAGGCGTCAGCACTTGCTTCGAGACGCTCCAAGTAAACGTACCATTAATCGCCAACTCAGCGTTTTTATCCTTGATTTCTCCAGATGCTGGTGGAGCAGCGGCATGGGCACCCTGCATTCTCACTGCAAGAGAGCGGCGGGAAGCACGGCATGGCCTTGCGGAGACCTTGTTGAATCTAAGGCTGAGAGCCTGAGAGGTGATAGCAAAAGACATTGTCTCAACGATGCTGGTACTTAAAAAGTTTCCAAATATTCTGATTGAAAATTATAATCAATCTCAAGAGGGATATACCCGGCGCGCGTTGGGAACTTTATTTTGTGACTGAAGGTTCTCATGCTCGTGGGAGGCGCCTTCGAAGGCCTTGGTCAAGGCCTGGTGATGGCAATCGTGTACATGGCCTTCAGATCTCGGCTAAGGCAAAAAGAATAACCACGCAACGGGATGTACTACTAGTAATGAGAATAAAACTTGGAATCTATGCTTTCTTTCAGGGATCTTGTTTAAAATAATAAAATCAGTATGCCTTGGCAAAGATAGCAACTTCTGTTGCGTCCTGTCCTGTCATGAAACATTTGCCACCCTGAGAAGGCTGATCAAATGGAAAGCATCTCAGTGTGGCACTAGTTTCTTCTTTTACACGAACTTCGTCGTCCTCTGATCCGGACCAGTATCCTCTTGCCCATTTACCAGATTCGATTGCAGAGACAAGCTCATCATATGAAGACACATCAACAATGTTCTCATCACGAAATGCAGTAGCAGCTTGTAAAAGAGATGATTGGATATCATCCAACAAATTACCAACGTATTCTACAAGACTATCCGATTCCAGAGAGATGCCGAAGGTTTTGCCTTCTTTTCCAACAACATCACGCCTGGCCACGACGCACGAGTTCGACTCCAAATCCTTGGGTCCTATTTCTATGCGAACTGGTATGCCCTTCAGTTCATAGTTGTTGAATTTCCATCCTGGAGTACGATCTAAGGAATCATCCAGCAGAGATCTATATCCTGCGTTAGATAGAGTTTCGTGGATATTTTTTGCTGCACCGAGGACAGAATCAATATCCATTCCCTTTTTCACAATAGGAATGACGACAATCTGGGTGGGTGCCATTCTGGGTGGGAGCCTCAGGCCATTGTCGTCACCGTGGGTCATAATGACTCCCCCAACCATACGTGTACTTACCCCCCAGCTACTCTGATGAACATAGTTTCGTTCCCCAGACTCATCCAGGTATTGTGTTTTGAAGGCGCGTGCAAAGTTATCACCGAGATTATGGGAAGTTCCAGCCTGAAGAGCTCTCCTGTCTTGCATCATTGCCTCTATTGTGTACGTGCAATTGGCACCAGCAAAAGACTCCCTTTTTGATTTTCTACCCGCTATCACAGGCATGGCAGCAATATCTCTGGCAAAGGATTCATACAATCGGAGCATCTTTATAGTTTGCTCCTCTGCCTCCTCTGCTGTAGCATGAGCTGTGTGACCTTCCTGCCACAGAAATTCTAAATTTCTAATGAAGGGTCTCGTGCGCATCTCCCATCGATGAACATTACACCACTGATTGATCAACAATGGTAAATCTCTGTATGACTGTACCCATTGACCAAACATGTGATTGACAATAGTTTCTGATGTAGGACGGACGACCAAGGGCTCCTCTAATTCTTTCCCTCCACCTTGAGTCACAAGGGCTAGTTCTGGACCAAAACCTTCAACGTGCTCTGCCTCCTTTTGCAGAAAGGACAGCGGAATCAACTGGGGGAAATATGCGTTCTGGACACCAAGCTTTTTAAATTCTGTATCTAGGTGAGATTGGATACTTTCCCATAACGAATAACCTGAAGGTCTTATTACCATTGTACCTCGAACAGGACCGTAGTCTGCGAGTTGTGCTTCTTTTACAACATCCAAGTACCACCTGGAGAAGTCTTCCTCTCTGGTTGTTATGCCACCTGAACTGCTGTCTCTTTTCTTGCCCTGTTGCTTCTGGGGTTTTTTGTTTGGCTTCTTTTCCTGGATTTCAGCATGTACAGAGAGATCTGGCCGGTGAGTTCCCTCTGTAAAGGATTTATTGAAAATGCCAAATGGGGGACACCTTATTCTCGACAGTGTAGTCTTTCTACCTCCGAGCCTAGCTCCAGCTCTAAGCATCAGCGACATTGTTGGCTTCCTCAGAATCTTTCTCTCTTTTTCAGTACAGAATATTGGGGCTTGCTTTATACCCTTGCGTTGTACTACCGGGCCAACTCTTGTCAACTGGTGGCTAGACATTGGTTTGGTCATACAGCCCGATCTCGTGATGACCTCAATTGTATCCGACTATAGGTATTCTTTAGTTTTAAAACCTACATACGGAAATGTTGAGATGCACCATTCATTGTTACAACTCGGGAAATGAGATCGGAAAGTCGTGGCTACAGCATACCCATCAGTGGATGTTTTACTGGTGCATGCACCCCATGACCACCATGAGGACATGCTTCCTTTCTATATCTGCTCAAAATTCTTACAGGTGGTCCATAAACATAGAAATAGAGTCTAGATTCACATAATCCATGAACAAACGATGCTTGCCATTAGCATTCAAAAGATTCAATATTGTCAAGGAGCTCCCTGCCAGGGCATTTCAACGCTAGTGTCACTCAAATTTGTCGTATCGTTTGAGAATTCTCCAACGCGATATCATCTTCAGACGATGTTGTTACTCTTCGTGGTGATAGATGTGATTAGTAGATCACTAACACTCGAAAGAGACTGGACAGCAAGATGCAGTGTATGCTGTACAGCAGAAGATGTTCTGCAACTAGAGACGGTGACCGTCCCTCGGTGACCGTCCCTGATCCCATCAAATATCCCTATTTGTGACGATGGCATATTGTGATATGGATTTCAAATGTAAAAATATTTATAATATTACTGTCATAATAGTATTCAAAATACTAGACTAGATAGCACACCGTCAGTGGTCTTCATTTAAAACTTTTCCAGACAGTGGTCTTTTAGAAGCCAAAGAAACATGGGAGAACAACAGGATGAACATCAAATTGTTGAAAGGTATAAAGCAATGTTAAATGAAAGAGATGCTATAGCTGGAATGGTCTTGGAAAGACAAAGTGACGTAGATGAGCATGCTTTGGTACTCAAAACGCTCAAGAACTGCAAACGGGATAGAAAAGCTTGGCGTTTAGTGGGCGATGTTTTGGTGGAAAGAACTGTGGAAACTGTGATCCCCGAAGTAGAGAAAAATAAGGAAAAGTTGTCTGGCGTTGTAGAAAATGCAAAGCAGCAGTTGGAAAACAAAGCAAAGGAAATGAGGGAATTTGAAAAGCGGTACAATATTCGTATCAAGGAAAGAAATGATGGAGGAAAGTCAACGTCAAGAGATGATTCTAAGGCGCAGCAAGGTGTACTAGTGAAATAGTTCTTTTATCTTTGTCACAAATATATGTAAGAGTCCTATGCCTCATCAAATATAAAAGAATCCCTCGATGGAGGCCTGCATACTAGAACAACTTTTCCCAAAATGCTTGTTGAGTCCTCAATTTCTTCGAGCTCGAGTATATCATATGTTTTGTTTGCCTGAAGTCCCACATAGTATGATTCTTCATCTTCAATGGATGCATTGATATCTAAAACGATCAAGGCCTGTCCCTGAAGTTTCAACAAATCTTTCTCTGTTTCAATTCCTGTAATTACACGCAATGCGCGTGAATCTGCGCAGTTAGAGAGTTCGATGGCGACTGGATGTTTTGCCAGAGTAAGAGCCGACCAGGATGGGAGGGGCATCCAGTCATAGTCCACACCTTCCGAAGGTATCGTGAACTTTGAAAACACGCCTGTAGATGAAACTTTGGGAGCTTTTTTCACCAACTCTGGATCAAGAGATTTCAATTCACCAGCAAGTGGAATCGGTCTATAGCCAACCTCATTTTTAATCAAGCGGACCACTTCCAGTTTTGCAGTCTTTCTTGGGTCCTTCTTCTCCTTCACAGATGAGCTTCCCAGCAGCATTTGGAGTGCTTCACGGGCTGATTCTGTTTCAGCCACAGCTAGACCTTTGTTGATATATTTTTCCATGTCTTCCTGCCTTTTATTCTCAACGGCATCTCTATAGTACTTGTATGCAAGACAATCTGCTGGAGAATTCGAGAATCCTTCATTTTCTCCTCGACGTCTTTCGTGCTCTTTCACAGACTTTGCCAAAATGGCACTTTCCCTTTCTTCCAACCTATTATCGGCGATATAATTCGCAGTCATAATTCTTTGGTCGACCGATAAAAACCTTAGATCCTGCAAGAGTTTCTCTCCTCCAGGCTGATCAAAATACTCCAGTTGTGGGACTTTCCCACTCTTTTTGAGAGATGAATAAACTATGCTGCCATTTATCCACGTATTTTGTGTTCTTCTGTCAATACCAGACATTTCCTCCACGATTGATCCGTCGATTCCCTCACGCTGTAATTTGGGCAAGTATCCTGCAAGCTGGTGCCAAGATCCCCTGTTAGACTGCAAATCCCTTAACATCTCATCGACCGATAGATTTTTGTCGGGAGACTCGTCTTTATCATCCATGAATCCAGGTGGAGGTCTGAAATTGGTGAATCCGCCGGGCTGTGTCGTCGGTGGCCCTTCCAAACTCCTGCTTGGTCCTTCGTTTCCACCACCGGGTAGGATCAAGGACCCACTTGACCGCTTCACAGGGCCATCTTGACCCGGAATCATCAGTTTGGGGGGATTTTTCTTGCTGTCAAAGCTATTCCCTCCAAAATTGGGAGAAAAGCTACACATAGGGCAGGAGACTGTTCTTGTTTGCATTGGGCGAGTTCCGCCACGGAACAGGAATGCATTTTTAGACATCATTTTTTCTTCAATGATGTCGTTATATCAATATAATTCCATAATAGATGAAATGTGAGTGACCAGCAATGGAGTCTACTACGAGTAGAATCTCTGCATCATCGACTCCATCCTTGCGCAAGGATCCAATTGGATCCAATTGGACTTCCCAGTAGGGCAAGCTTGGGATTCAAAGGACACAAGTATGGAGGACTGTGGTAGAGTACAGAAATACAATGCTAGAACATATGAGGATTTCGTAGTGGGAATATTATATTTGAGAATTTGAATCCTTCTCGAGTCCAAAAAATCGGTACATTGATGTATCCACTTGGCATTCGTATCACACGACTAGCATGATTTTTCTTGAACTATGTTCCAAGCCCAGGGTTCCAAGTATTGGATGGAAACAGTCGTATCAATCTCGAGTAGAGACATCATTTAATAGATTTAATAGTCAGACTCGAGCTGCTTCTGCAGAGGACAAAGAGGTTCAGGACTCGAAACGTCATGCAGCTCACGTGCAAGAACAAGACTCTACAAGTATACAACAGACGGTTGATACGAACATGTTAGTTTGGGAAGAATTACTCTCTTCTCCAGAATCTGAGATATTTGGGCCCAGGGCAAGGAGTGCCTCTGATGCAGGTGTCTTGCGAAGGAAAGGACACCTGAAGGAGCAGGATAAGTTTATTCAGTTTTTATTGGATATGCATGAAACGCACACGAGCCTTGAAGTGATGCAGAAACTTGATAAGTGGCTTGTTGAGCACCGACGTGAACCAAAAACATCGAAATTGCGCCGTATGGTCCCAACTATTGGCTCCTTCTACACACCTTTGAAAATGACAGAGGCTTTCTTGGAGTATGATGAGTTCTTTGCCTTATCACGTAGACAATATGTTCCTCCAAACTTTGCTGAAATAAGGCATATATTGAACCTTGCCCAAGTACATGCTTCAGCAAACTCTTTGAAGCTTGTCACTTTTGATGCAGATGGGACATTGTATGCTGATGGTGCACATATGCAGCATGATAATGACATGATACGTCTGATCGTCTCACTGATGAGGCAAGGAATTCATGTCGCTATTGTCACAGCTGCTGGATATCCGAATGATGCAGAAAAATTCGGACAGAGGGTGGAAGGCTTATTGGCTGCTTTCACTGCCTTGGATCTCCCAGAAGATGTCACAGACATGTTTCACATCATGGGTGGAGAATGTAATTATCTACTTCGAGTTGGGCGACAACCGCAAAGTGGAAAGAGAATTTTAGAATTTGTTCCAGATGAGACCTGGAAATCTAGCTACATGATGACGTGGAGGCAAGAAGATATAGATGAATTACTAAGCAATGCAGAGTCCATGCTGCTGGATGGAGCAGCCAGGCTTCGGTTACCTGTTGAAGTTCTTCGAAAAGAGAGGGCAGTTGGTGTAATACCTAAAGGACCAACAATATATGAAGTTTTGGAGGATTTGGCCATAGTTGTTCAGACCAATCTCAGTAGTGATCTTCCATTTTGTGCATTCAATGGAGGAAATGATGTCTTTGTGGATGTTGGAAATAAAAGTCTTGGACTGGAGGCTCTCATGAGCCATTTAAATTGTCTTCCTGAACAAGTTCTTCATGTTGGAGATCGGTTCACAGATTCTGGGAATGATTCAGCCACTAGAGATTGCTGTGCAATAATATGGGTAGCAAACCCTGAGGAGACATACTTTTTCATCCATCTGATGCTTCAGGATATTCAACGCCGTCATCGATCGTCATATATTGAATGATTCGTAGAATCCAATTTGACCGTGGGTTCACATATCTATGATATTAATGGTTATTGATGGAGGTTATTTTTCCTGGCTATTGCCAGTTTCATCATTTCGGTACATAATCCAAGTGCGGATTACAGTAAGTAATACTAATAATATTGATAGTATTGAGCAGGGAAAACATAATAAATTACTTCATCACTGAATAGATCTATGTAAAGTCAGTAAACATATGGAATAATCCTATACGGAACCAGCTGGCAATATTTATCATAGTCCTTGTTGTACTTTCTCCTGCAAGATTCCTCGTCTCGCATCTCCCGATGAACCAGCAAAATTGCAAAATATATGGCATAGAAATAAGGGATAGGTCCAGAGTCGAATCCAACAGGAAGGCACCACGAAATTCCCATAAGCCAGTCCCCAAAATAGTTGATGTGCCTTGATATTCCCCACCATCCTGAGATAATAAGCTTGGTCCCTCTCTCAGTGGGTATGGTCTTTAGATGTGAAACACGCGGATCCTCCGGATTCCTTCTAAATAAATCCTTCTGAGAATTCGATCCTCTAAATATGATATAACCTAATGCCTTAATTACGACTATGCCAATAATGGCAACGAGTGAAAATCGGGGAGATCTGGTGACAAGGACCCGTGCTTGCAAAGAATATGTAAAGGGGACCCATGCCAGGTCACCAAAAGCCAGCATGAAACCAAATCCATCTGTCGTGATATCCATTGTTGTCAAAATTGCTCTTTCAAAAACTAGGGAATCTAAAACATAAAGTCCTTGGAACAAATTGACCAGAACCATTGACGGAGAAACACTCCCTGTTGTGACAAACTGCTTGTGTGCCATGCCAAGGTTCAGAACAACCCAGCCGATGAGCCCAGGATACAGTTCACAAAATTCTTTCAGATCCAAATTTCCAATCCTTGGGTTGAGTTCACGTCCAAGGAAAAATTCGTATACTGGGTTGCCAGTACGACTTCCCTCCTCAGCAAGTAGCCGATTTGCTTTGAAAGATCTCATATACAAGTATCCAGATAAACCAAAAGAGAATAGGATCGCGGAGGTCATCAAAGGAACATAATTATCATACAACCACGATAAGTTGAGATAGGGTGTAAAGAACCCGAGATATACAGCGATTCCAACAGTCAAAAGAAAGTTTCTCAGTCCAGTGAGCTTGTATGACAGGCGTTTTCCATCAGGCAACACAATCCCGTTGACTATCTCTCCAGGAAGAAGCAAATGCAGCATAATTTGAAAGAAGATCCAACATAAGAGCACAACTAGGGCATCCCAGGTAAAAATGGGCGAGCTATGGACGGTTTTGAGTGAAAAACTGCCGTCTGTCAAGCAGGTCTCGCCTTGACAGAGGAAAACCAAGGCATAACATACTGCTGGTAATCCAAACATGATCCCAATAGGACCTAATAAAGGACCAAAGAACTCGTATTCGTGGTGTTTCATCGTCATCGTTATATCTTGCAGAGTCTATCTTGGCGAGACGTTCGTCTCTGGCCGAGTGGAATGCAAGATAAGGCGTGGTATAAAATGTACTTATACAATCACAACCATACCACAAGAAATACCAATGCAACAATTAGAATCGTGATGAAATTGTGTTGGTAATCGTAGATGTACATCGCGAGACGATGCATACCTGGCCAAGTCCACCCATGACTGCACAGTAGAAGACCAATCTCGCATCAATGCGTGGAATCAATAGATTGGCCCGCACGTATGCGATACAGTAGCAAAAATATCGATGAGTTGCTAACAGATGATAGCAGGCCACCGCCTTAACCACTCGGCCAAAGCAGCATGATCCAGGGCGTCTTGAATTCACGCAACTGGTCATACACACAGGCGATTGCAACACCGCTGCCTGCAGGATTCGAACCTACGCGTATTTCTACAATGGCTTACCCCCATCGCACACACGGGCTCATGGGAAGTTCAATTTAGCCTCCCATGGTCCATGGATGTATAACATGTCCAATCTGATTTTCCGTGTGCATATAAAGTCCCAAGATGGGCCTCTGCGAAAATGTAGACAATACCACGACTCTCAAGCAACGAATTTGTAGTAACTGCACTACTTCAAAAGTATACTGGCATATATCAGGGATCTCATACCAAGATCGGTTCAGACCATGCCTGAATGCTACAAGGTGCCAGAATGTTGAATCATTTCAGAAGGAACACCTTTCGGAATTTTCAATGTACAGTTGTGAATCATGTAACAAGACAAAGTTTGGCATAAGTAGATAGTAAAGTATGAAATCCCGTGTACAACAGCCATGAATCTCATCTTGGACATTGACAATCTTACTAGGTTTACAGCTGCAAATTTGCAGGGTGTCCATGACCATCATCTACGGTAGTAACCAGAACAACACCCATCCCGGGTAAAGCCTTACGTTAGTTGAATTATATACAAGAATAATTGAATCTATTCCGCTAAGTTGTATCAGGATAAACAACATGGGTGATCCTGCTCCAGAACTGCTAGACGAACTCTGTGTTCGTTTCATTTTGTCTCTACCTGCAACTGAACTTCAGTGCGTATCCTTTGCTCACACTCTCACATTTTGCCTTTGAATTATTTTTTAAAACCTTACGCAGATCATTTGAGAGGCTATTGTTTTCGGTAGAACAGGCATGGTGGCACTACGAAGACCACGTTCGCCACAAAAGTAACCTTCGTTCCCTTAGTCTGAAAGAGTTCACAGGACTGATATTTGAAACATGCCCAGGGTTGGAGCCATTCAGGGGATCTTTAGAGCAGATATATGCTGAATTTACGGCATATAAGAGAACAGTACCCGTCTGTGGAGCGATTCTACTAGATCCTGAGATGCGCAAATGTCTGCTTGTCAAGGGATACCAAAAGGGCTCTGGGTGGGGCTTCCCAAAAGGCAAATTGTCCCTCAACGAAACAGACGAAGAATGTGCGATTAGAGAAGTGTTGGAAGAAACAGGATATGATATTAGTGAAAAATTAGTACAGAAGGATTTCATCAAGCTGAATATTGGTATCCAGGAAACAAAATTGTTCATCATCCAAAATGTAGACGAGGGTACTCCATTCGCACCACATGTGAGAGGCGAGATTGGGGCATTTGGATGGCATCTTATTGAGCATTTACCTTCTTCAAAGACAGAAAGTAAGCACCTTTATGTCAACGAATCGGGTGGAAGGCACAGATTTTTCAATGTGTGGCCCTACATGAAGAAACTGCGATCCTGGATATTGTCTCACCAAAAGCAGGGATTGCCATCTCAGCAACAGCTCCATTCTGGAGCCTTGAAATCATTCTCTTTTAACAAGGCTGAAATTCAACAGGAGCTTGATAGATTTCTCAAGGTGCGATAGAGAATGGATCTCTTGGGGACGTTTATATCTGCACTGTTCTGTAGTTTCCAAAGGGAACATGTAAATAATAACAATATCAGGTTCACCTCCCTTCTTGTTTCACGAATTCCTCCAATAGTAGTCAAATTACATAGTGCGACCCAAAGAGCTGGACCAAATACATTTTAACCCTTTTAGAGCCACAAGGCTGTGTTGTTTGCGTATGTAAATGGAATTCAGAGGACAGCTAGAGCTCTCTCTTATGTATCTACAAGGGGAGGAGGCGTTACTCACCCATGCATCGATTCAAATGCTACTAAATTTGAGATGAGTATGCATCAAATTTTCCTTCCAGATGATGTCAAGTATTCTTGCTTCGGTGACGATGATTTCAAAAGAGAAGACGAGCTGATTCTATTAGAACGTGACGAATGGCTAGAGATTGAGCCACCCTCGTTCTCGCATCCAACAGTGTTTGATAATGTTAGGTTCGTTTCTAATCATCTGTTTTCTCTACGATTCGTTTGAACTTTGAACGGTATTTTAATCAGGAATATACGGCACCATCTTACTTCAGGAGTACAACGACTTTCAACAGCAAACAGAAAATTGGCTGGTACACAAATGAGACATCGAGGAATAGATTACTGCTACAGGAAATTAATATTTCGGTAAATGGAGATGCTCCCATGAAGAGTGTTTGGGCAGTCTTGCCGAGCTCTCCGGAGAAAGGAAAGAAGTGTTACTTCCCCTGCTTTTTGACGGGCTCTGTTTTGAGTATTGTTCGTCTCGGTCAATCAAGCCTGCAGATTCCTTTGCAGTGCAGATGTAATCAGATTTTCTCCACGTTCTGCGGAATCTTGTTAGGTAGCGAGCAGGGAAAGCTATCCTTGTTACATCATATTGAGGAGCCAGACATACCAGTGAAGATCTTGCAAAGTCAGGCAAATGACGATGCAATGCCTGGAACCATAATCTGGGCGAGCCCCATAGTGCCACTAATCATGAGTTATATGGAAGATATGGCCAGTGGGAAAATAACTCTTTGGCATTTGGAGTTTGAGAAAGACCAGGGCATTGCTCGTTTGAGGCCTCTAAAGGAAAGAAATATAATTGGGCTGCCTGATATTCATATTGTCAATGCAGAAGATAATAATACAAAGTATCTGATTATCAATCATGCTAATGATAGTTCTGGTGTCCTGGTTTGGCCTCTCTTGAACCTTTCCATACAAAATGAATTTGAATTAGACCTTGTGTTCAAAAAATTGTTACCTATACAAAGTAAGGCCGGAGACAGCTATCTTCTTGCTCTGAAAGTAGACTCATCTATGTGTATATGCAGTCTTGATGGGATTCCTTTGATTGATCTGAAGCTGGTAAAATATGGCGGAATGCTTGTTCTTGTACCGAGCAATTCAATTTACCCCACTTTTGAGGACAAGTTCCAGGACATGAAAGACATATCTGGGTGCAATGTCACAGTGGTCTTGAGTTCAGACAAGATGAACGGTAATACATGCAGAGTCCAGTTATCTTGGCTGCCAATGTCGTGTTGGATGAGGAATAACATTGATCCATCATATTTTCCCATGACAACTCACGATCATTTGAGAGATTGGAGTTTTATTCTAGGATTTGAATCCATCGCTCAAGATGAAAAAATAGAATTGTCGAATTCTTTTGAAGTTCTTAAGCAGTCTGATGAGCATGCTGCCCTGTTGAATGATCTCTTGTCAATTCAGTTTTCCCTTCCCAGTGAATCTCCTTGTAGAAGTCCCCTTTATAATGAGCTATCTTTGAACTCTTTGGACTCCAAAATAGCAGATTTGATCATGTTAAAAGGAGACCACGGCTTTCTAGACGTTCTTAAGGGAGGAGAATCTGTTGGTCAAAGGATCCAGACCTTCTCAGAGATAAATAAAAGGATAAAAGAATTCCTCCATGCATGCAAGAAAGCGGACGTGTTTGAATTTGATTCCAGCAGGTTTTTGAAGTACTTATTGAATAGCTCTTGGACTTTACAGAGCATCGACAAGTTGCCTTTTCACCTCGCCATTCCACTCCTAATCTTGCTAGAAGTCTGTGCTCTTGATGCTGACCTGTCCCATTCTGTTAACTCCTTGTATCTTGAGGATCGACTAGATTTGGCTGCTGCGGTCCCAAACCTTGCCTTAGATGAAAATCTGTATAATCCCTTTCACACCAGTGTACTGATACCAGAGCCTTTGGATCATGAAACAGGAGGTACTGGTGGTGTGGACGGTGTGGATACGTTGCAGCCTGATTTGATGGCCCATAGGTTTGGAAGAGACACCCGCGTTTTCGAAGCCAGGGAACTACTGTCTAGCTCAATACCCATATCCTTGCATTCAAATGATTCAGATGAAACTGGTGAGGGCTCGTTTGCTCATCAAAAGCAGCTTCACCTTGCATCGAAAAGAACCCTTGCACTTGCTGTTGGCAGAGGAGCAATGGCTTTGTGCACTAGCGATGCTCTACCTACAGAACTGCTGGATAGTCCAGATATTGATCTTTCTGGAAGAATAATAGAGAAAAATGACGCTATCGTAACATTAGATTTAACAACTGATCCGGGTGCAATTGGTGGTGGGGCCTTATCAGCAAAAACAGCATGGCCTGAATTCCACAATGGGGTAGCCTCGGCACTGCGTATCCATCCTGGTGGAGAACTCAGTCGCACTTGGATTGTATATAATAAGCCAGAGAATCCGTCATACGACCACGCAGGATTTCTCTTGGGCTTGGGCCTGACTGGACAGCTATCTTGCCTGACGGTGACAGATTTGTATAGATACCTGAGTCACGAGCACGATGCAACCCTCGTGGGTATCTTGCTGGGAATGAGCTCCTCAAAACGCTGCTCTATGGACTCAACGTTAACTAAGATACTATTCTTGCATTTGCCCGCAAGACATCCAATTGGGTATCCTGATCTAGAGATATCTCCAGTTGTTCAGTGTTCAGCCTTGGTAGGCTTGGGGCAGCTCTATCAAGGGTCATCACAAAGAGCGATCATGGAAACATTGTTACAGGAAATCGAAAGGACAAGCGAGAACGACAACCAGAATCAAAAGCAAGTCAATGACATCACAAAGGGAAATGAAGCATATTCCCTCTGTGCCGGTTTTGCCTTGGGGTTAGTTTGCCTCGGCAAGGGTGCAGATCAGGATATGGAAGCCAAACTTCATTATCTTCTCGTCGGAGGCACAAGGTCTGGAAACATATCCAGAAAATCTACTTTGTCAAAAGTAAATTCATCTTCAAGATACAACAGACGAGAAGATTTCATCAATGAAATGATTGCATCATCTTGCCAGAGCACAAGGAGTAGCACAGGGCAATCATCAGGTGCAGTTGCAGAAGAACTGGCAGCTGCACAAGGTGCAGCGAAAACAATAATGGAAGGTGACCTGATCAATTTAAATGCGTCTTCTCCTGCCGCTGCTCTTGCCCTCGGGTTGATGTACCTCAAAAGCGGCAATCAGCGCGTTGCCGAAGCTTTCTACATCCCAGGTATGCATAACTTCTGTGGTTTCTTACAGGGTTCAGAAGTTCAATTCTTCTCTCTTCCGACTGCTTACTTTCCCTCATGTTTGTTGGAGTAAACATAGAACAACAACAAGTAAATTTGTATGTGCAGAATCTCGATTCGGGATGAGAATGGTGAATCCAGAGCACCTTTGCTTGCGGATTGCAATGAGAACCCTGATCATGTGGGATTCGATCGAGCCTTCCTCCTCATGGTTAGATAGCCAATTGCCCCGAATTCTCGCACATATATATAAAGTACGTGAAAATTCGACGCCTACTTTTGTATTGACAACCCTTCATAACGTGTCGAACTTCACATTCGCAGGATTTCAAGAAATCGCAATTTCCAGATTCGGACTCCCAGGTTGTTTTCCAGGTACTGTTTCAGCCCATCCTAGTATTGAAATTTCTTCTTCATCCCTAACACTATTTCTTGTTTTTAATGCGAAGGGTTCATGCTTTGCGGTCACAGGTTGTTGCTTAGGGTTGGGTCTCAGATTCGCTGGTACCCAAAATCTTCAAGCCATGTCATTGATCGAGGAATGCCTTCAGATTATGATGAGACAAAAATCTCATTTGTCGCAATCAGATGCACATAGAGGCATTCTAGAGGTGTTGGAAACTTGCATTACTAGTCTTATCATGTCACTGTCGGTTGTAATGGCCGGGTCAGGTGATTTGAGGGTGTTTTCCCTCTGTCGAGGTGCGCTTTTCTTCTTCTGCATTTGTATACATACATGTTGGTTTTATTCGATTTTTTATCCACTGCAGCACTGTTAAATCGAATGCCCCAGAAAAGGAATGATGAAAGCGCGATCTTTTACGGATCCTATATTGGAGCATCTCTTTCCATCGGCTTTCTATTTCTGTCGGGTGGTGCGAAAACTTTTGGCACGTCCAAAGAATCAGGTATGGTCATTACATCAATCAACTTCTTTGTATTTTTGCATCCACGCATTTTCTTGCCATGCAGTCGCGTATCTTCTGATGTCGATCTTTCCCATCCTGACAGCGTCAACCACCGATAACAAGGCGTATTTGCAGCCTCTAAGGCATCTGTATGTGCTATCTACACGTCAGCGAATCACTGACTGCATTTCGATACGATCGAGTCGATATATTGATGAGCCATTGCAGACTCCAAGCGAGGGTGATGGTCCACGAGTGGTTTACGTGCCCGGCGATCTGGGTGATCCAACGGTAATCCATGCCATCCGTCGATCTTTTGAAGGTAGGTCCTAAGATTGCCATTCGTTTAAAAAGATTGATCATCATTAGCGAATTTTTTTTCGCAGGGTTTTCCGCCCCGGAGATAGAAAAGATATTGAACAGGATTGGAACGCCACCTAGTGTTGTCGGCTATATTCATGTATGTATATGTGATTGTTCATGTTCATGTTTCCGAGTGTTAGTCTGTTACATAGTAAGCATGTATCCGTGTGCAGGGTCTGGGGCACTTTTCGTCTGGTAGACTTTCGATGCTTTCATGCGGGGATCTCAGGATCTGCGCTCTCGCGCAACCACGTTTCCTGTGCCATTTATTGAAATTGATGGGCAGTGGTGATTCTGTTCGAAAAGAAAATATCAGAAAACAGGCGATTGATCTATGGTTGACTTTGACAGAGGTAGGTGATTGCTCGTCAGTAGCTAAGGTGTTGGCGGATTGTCGAAAATCCCTGGAGCGGCTCTGTGTCCAGTCGGTGCTTCGCTGACGAACGAAATATGATCGCTATATTTTCAACTTTTAGAGACCTGTCAGATTGATTATTAAAATCCAATCAACACCGTTGTCGTACACAAGTTATTGCGGCGATAAATGCAGGATTCTTGATTGCTGGATTGATGCTATTCTTTTTTATCGGACTCTTCTGCTTATGTGTCTTTCTCATGTCGTCGTAAGCCTCGCGACATGCAGCGATGACCTCCTTGGCGTCAGCCTTTGTCATGTCGTGCTGGGAGGCCACCCGAGAATTCAGTACACCTGATAGGAGGGCAGGCGTGATGGGAGCTTGTTCTAGCAACGCCATGTAAGATAAAACAAACGACTCAATCGAGTCGGATCCCAAAAAGTGACACATATCCGACAAAACTTGGCACTCGTTTTCGACGACTTCCTGCGATAGATATCTCTTGAAATATTCCCTAATGCTCTCACTATCCCTTGCAAGGATACCAAGGGTATCGGTGTCCACCTTGCGCAGTTGAGACAAGAGAGCTGCAAGATAATACGAAATACACTCGATAAGCATTGACGTAGCGAGAATATTCAGAAGATAATCATCCAACCAAACCCGGAAGTCAGAGAGAAAATCATCTAGAGTCGCCAAGACGCTTCCAGTTGCAACGCCTTCCCTCCATTCATCTCCATCACACAGCAATGAGAACAGCTTTCCAAAGCCAGGGTCCATGAAAACCGCCTGTCCACACTTTTCCCCTGCCTGTTTGGCGACATTTTGAAATCGAGAGGATAAGTCCAGTTGAGATACCTGACCCTGCGATAGTAGGGCATCAATTGTCTTGCTTAAATGGCTGACCAATTCACATGTTCGAAGGCAATTATTGCCTACAGCGCATAAAATCTCTAACGAATGCGATTCCTCGGAAATTTTCCTCTGATACTCCAAAGCGTAATCGTTTATAACTTCCCTGATCACCAATATGACTCTTTCAAGAAGGGATACTCCACCAGTCTTTGCTACGTCTAATTGTTCCTCGAGTAACCTAAACATATCTTGGGGACCAGGTGTAAATAGGTGCCCTTCACTGTCTTCTCGTGGAGCAGCCTCGAAATCTGATCTCATGATGTTTTTCAACCAATTGCGAAGAGCGCCGTCCATACGGTTGACATAAGTTTGCATTAAAGGATCAGTGCCTCTGATGGCTCCAGAATTAGATACATCTTCAACCAGATACTTGCGATGCACCTGGACCCAGTGTATGGCATACAAAATATCCGCGTTAGAAAGCTGTCCCGATATGACGCCAATAATTTCTAGGATATCATAAACCTGAAATCGATACTCTCCCCATAAAAAATCCTCAATTCGGTATTTTGCTGGAAAACACGGAACCAACTTCTCTGTAGCCTCGTCAAGTTCTAGCAAGACCCCGCTGGTATTACTTAGGATCTGCTGTAATAATACCCCGGAATTGACTTCTGACGAACCAATCTTTGAGCACTGTTGTAATATCTCCGCAAACGATTCCCCGATGGACGCCGACATGTTTTGAATACATCTGTATCGCCATCCTTTCCGAAGCGGGGAATCTCCAAGACCCTCTGACAGGAGTTTTGCATCAACAAGTTCCTGAGTTTCAATCATTCTAAGTGCTGCAACTAATTCATGCGGTGAGGATTTCCCAACCTTAATGAAAGATCTAACGATGGACCAAAGCTTATGTTCTACTTTTGCCATGGAACTATGTACCTGCCTAAAGTAGGTCTCCAAGCTAGGAAGCTGATGCGTCTGATAGTGCTGTAGTACCTTCAACGTATTCCTTACACGGTATACGGTAGCTTCCACTTGTGATAAATATTCATGAGCTCGAACCATTCCTAGGCAGGGATTGCTATCTTTCATCATACTCTCAGCCTTTTCTGCTGCATCAGGAAGACCAGCAATAGTCTCTGTACTTTTTAGTGTCTCAAGTAGGTTCAAATGCATAGTTGCCAATCCCCTCAAATTGCCATCGGTTTGAGTATCTTGAACCGACTTCGAGCAGAGGGAATTTATGGTAGAAAAATGGAAATTGAACTTATCCAACGCAGCCTGGCCCCTTTTCAAAGCATCTAAACCAGTTATTATCTGTTTGGTGTTTGTACCCAAGGCGGTTCTCAGCTGCTTCAATGCATCCTATATATTTCAAACAACCTTACAGTTAAAGACCGGCACATTCCCTGTCTCCGAGAAGTGAAATATAACGCACCTGTCTTTGGGACTCGTACTCCTCTCTCAAAGTTGTCAGTTGGCTGAGGTCATCCAAACGAACAAGCAGTTCGCGTAGTTTCCCAGCAGCATTTTCTCTTGCATGTATTGCCTGTAAAATATATCCTCAAGTCATAACATAGCCACCTACACGATTTACATAACACTTGCGTACTTCTGTTGATATAGACATTGTTATTCGAACACACAGCACCTCGACAGTAGAGGCTTTAATTAATGTGAACTATATCAGCGCCTTTGATGACGCTATGAAAATCTTGTTTTGTAGATTGATGAAAATTTACTCCAACGGTTTCATGATAAAGGATTGTTTCTCCATGATTGATCCTGATTCTACAAGCTTGTAGAATTGCCTGAGGCAATGTGGAATTGGCAAAATTGGTGGAAACAATTGCATACAGAGCCTGTTGCTGGTACCCAGTATTCTGGAGCAACCCTCACCATAGTAGATGAACGTATAGATCCAGTCCTCTAATCTCAGACTGCCTCGGCTGTTTCAGTTCTACATATGTTTGTAACTCCTTTGTCTGGCATGCATGTCGAGTATCAGCTGATGCTACTCTACCAGAGTCGATGTAGCAGACGATCCGATTGATTTCAGCAGCATCTACAGTCGTACTATATTATTATATTATGATTATTAAATTATAAAGAATATTTTGGAATCAGGCAGAGTAAATCGCATGGATGATTGATTAACGATCAACTTGCAGACTGAAAAAGCATGTTCATTCAGTATTCTACTTAATATTTGAAAAGACTGGGAACAGGAACTATGAGCCTGGCTGAAGAGGATGCTCTAGAGATTTTTAACAACTTACAGCTGGGTAGCTCGTCAGAAAAGGTACGATACCATCATGCGTTGGCAAAGTTGCTCGAACTTGACTTGGTCTTGCTGTGGCCTGTAGCAGTATATCGTGACACCGAATGTATTTTGCAGCCAAAACTTCTCAAAAGTTTGGAAGAAGTGGTAATTAAAAGAGAACCGAGCCTTATCGACACGTTTTTGAGCAAAGTCCTGGAATTTCAGGTTGACAAGAGTGCAGCTGTGAGAAAAAGTGTTCTTGACTTTTGTGATGAGTCCTTGGCTGTTAGAGCGTCAGTGGAAAATGTACTACATGCTTCGGAATGTATTGTTTTCTTGCTAGGGGATGACAACGTGAGTGTTGTTAAGCGTTGCATCAGGGCACTCCTTGGGGTCCTTCAAAGGACTCTTGCGATTGCTGCATCATCTGCAAATCATTTAGATAAAGATGGACAAGATCTGTGGAAAACTGTAGAGAATGCTGTGAAAAGAGTCGAATCTTTTGTTAAGGATGGCAAAGTGAGCACTGGGGTCAAATTAAGCGCCAGCAAGTTCTTAGAGCAGGGAATACTGCTTGCAACAGCTGACAAAGTACCTTGCACGCCTCCTTTGCTCGAGGTTGCAGGAGAGTTACCCATGAAAGACTCCATTGTTACGAAACAAGATGCCCTGAAGTTGGGAAATGGCATGTTGATGGCATTGATAAGTCTTCTCAAGGATATTAAGCAATCAGAGACTCATGGGCCTTTAGCCATTGCCTGTATTAGATCAGCATCACAAATGCTCCAAGCAAAGCCACAGTTTGCGGGCAAACTTGTCCCTGTACTTCTCTCATTTGGTCAAGTCGAAGTGTACCAAAAAGATGGAAAGGTCTCATCAGCACTGGATGATTGTCTAAGGACATTTGCATCTTCAGAGAATCGACTAGCATTACCCTGGAAGAGAAAAGTGAGTGATGTTCTGGTTCAACTAGGTATGGAACCTCTGGATATGGCTGATTCAATCGCTGGGGTGAAGCGTGCAAGAGAAACAGATGCGGATGCGGAGCATCCAAAGTCAAGAAGAGAGGTTCTCAATGAGATAGATGGTACATTGAACAAGTATGAAGAACAAATCAAGGAATTACTGCTGGGGTATGATGCAGAGGGCCTCTTCAATTTCATCCAAAGAATACCATCAGGCATTCTGGCGGACATGACATTGAAAGGATTGCATAAAATGAAAACACCCAAAGTATCTAACCACACTGACCTGATAACAGACAGAATATGCAATCTGATGCTTACCAGGCTGAAAGAGGATCAGGAAGAGAAGTGTGTTTTCAAAGCAATGCCAATCAAAGAATACAAGGATGCCCTTGAGCCTGTACCCATGGATGAAAAACAGATATCTTATCAGTGTCTACAAGCCATTAAAAGAATATTATCTCACACCAGCTTAGAGTGTAGATGTATGAAATCAAGATTGGTAGCCAGGCTTGCTACGATATTCCCTAGATCAGACAATGCTTTCCAGATGATAGTAAACAATGTTATGCAAGACTATCATGGACTTGGAGGCCATGAAATATTTTGCCTGTTGCTGACATCTCTTCTTGCAGAAGTGACGAATGAGTCAAGTGAGAACATAGAAGGATTGCTTCCTGGATCAAGATACGAAACAGCTCTTGAGATCATATTAGAGGGCATGTATCAAAATTTACCACCTTCAGACAAATCTATGGTGTATTTTTTAGCTGAGGTACCAGCTATATCTTCTGATATAATGTTACCCCTTCTCAAGCGCATGATAGATGATCCTGCTGGCTGGGATAATATAGCATTACTCGTTGCCAGAGATGTGATCATTGACAGACCTAAGAATAGAAATGAAACTCTTGATTTGGCGCTGCAAACTTGTGTTTCAAAGAACGAAAGTATTAGGATCAAAGCAATACGTATGTGTACGAATCAGCTTTACGGATATGAAAAATTGCAGCCAAAAATGGAGAATGCTGCCCTGCAATTCTTGCTGCATTCCAAACCACAGGAAGATAAAGAAGAAGCAGATCTCGATGCTGACAGATTCACTTCTCTATATTGTGCCCTATGCACCAAAAAGTCTAGCCTGCTCCGAGATATTTTCAATTCGTATTCAACGTTAGACGTGGCCATTCAAACCACTTTGGTTAAGAAATGTCCTAACATTGCAGCAGCTCTAGGACCGGGGGATACGAGTCTATTAAATATCATTGAAAGCCCCCCGGAGGGTAGCATCCCTCTTGCAATTTGCTTTATTGAGTCGTTTTCGTCCTCGATGCCTCCCAGATCTCTCGTTGATAGTTCCTTGGCATGTTTTGAAAAATGCCAAGATCCAGGATGTATCATCCCAATTCTGCCTGGTTTGCAGAAAAAGGAGGCTATCAAGCTTGTTCCTTCTTTGATACAGCTTCCAGAAGATAAGTTAGTCATTGCAATCGACAAACTTTGCTGTGTGAAATTTCAGGAGCAGGCAGACCCTGTGATTAGTCCAGGAGAAATTCTGGCAGTACTGCATATGGTAGATGATAAAAGGTTGCTCAAGTATGCCATGTTTGCCATCAATGTATGCCTTGGAATGACTACACAATTTACCTCTGAAGTTTTGGCAGCTTCACTTAGCCAATTGATAACTAGAATACCGTTACCTCAACTATTCATGCGGACTGTGCTTCAGAGCCTTTCTGTGGCCCCCAAGCTGAAGGATTTCATTGTTGGGATTTTAGGGCAGCTTGCATCTGGACAAATCTGGACAAATGCGACTCAATGGAGGGGATGGATAATGGCTGCGCAACAGACGTCTCCCGAATCTTTTCCTATCATTCTACGTCTCCCTCCAAGTATACTGGATCAGGTACTCAGCACCTTGCAGGAGAGTATTAGAGATAGCCTCATAGAGATGGGGCTTTCTAATGCACCAATCGAGCTGTCTGATGGCTCTTTGAAAGTCTTATCCAAGTATAAATTGTAGACTCTCATGTCTGGTTAAAGATATTTTACAACAAATTTACTCGAGCAAAACAAATTTATGAAGCATTCTCCTTTTCTTTGATTTGCTCCTCATTCGCAGCATCTAAAATAGGCTTCAATTCCATGTCTTCGAATATTTTAAATGTAACTCTGTCTCCATCTGAGGTAAGCGTAGATATTTCGACCTTTTCTGGCGACAAAGTCGTG
>PJEL010000176.1_pt1 | contig 75813 bp, 55 predicted proteins | sample 1853271 | NCBI WGS metagenome assembly PJEL01 (sample SAMN08108733, study PRJNA415343) | Invertebrate metagenome, whole genome shotgun sequencing project. | host: Globobulimina | place: Sweden: Gullmar Fjord | collected 2015-08
AGCTTCAATAATCCAAACAATATACAAAAGTGAATATATTAAAAATTTTAAAAATATCTCTATCGACAATTTTATTTTCTAGCATTTTAGCAGGAGGTAGGAGAGTATCTCGTAGAAAAAAAGGCAGAAGAAGTAGAAAAAGCGAAGTAAGTGACCCTAAAAAAAAGTCAAAGGAGAACATTGGAAAAATCGAAGACGGAAGAATTAGTAAAAAGAACTTTGAATCTGCTCTTAGTTTTTTGCTTATGTCTTCTTTTACTATAGATTTTATTGCTAGTTTTATTATTCTGATCGCTAATGATGACGGCAATCCTACTCCCGCATATATTTTTTTTAGTATTGCTGCCAATATTGTTGGTTTTATTATAAAGTTAGTATTTTCGCTCTCTTATATTTTTTCTGTTACCATGAGTTTTTCTTATGCACTTGCATTTTATAATACGATAATTATACTACATGTCCTCTTTTCTAGTTTATTTAATTTTCTATTCTTATCACTTTTTTATTGGCTTGAATTTGAGTTAGGTGGTAATAACAAATATATTGTTTTAATTTTACCGATTGCAGAAACAGTAATAGCATCCTTCTTAGACAAACAACTCTCATCCTCAAATTGGATGAAAGATAAATTTCTGATTTAGTTTTTATCACTATATTATAATCAGAGCTTCAATAATCTAAACAATATACAAAAGTGAACATATTAAAAACCTTAAAAATATCTCTATCGACAATTTTATTCTCTAGCATTTTAGCAGGAGGTAGAATAGCAGATCGTAGAAAAGGAAAAAGCGAAGTAAGTAGCTTAAAAAAAAGTCAAAGGAGAACATTGGAAAAATCGAAAATGGAAGAATTAGTAAAAAGAGTTTTGAGCCTAATCTTAGTTTTTTGCTTATGTCTTCTTTTACTTTGGAGTTTATTGTTCATTTTTTTTTGATTTTTCCAAAAGATCTCGATAATAATGGATTGTTTACTTTAATCGTTGGTTCCTCTATTACAAAATTTCTACATTCCTTTTACTATATTTTTTCTACTACCATTAGTTCTTCTCATGCATTTGCATTTAGTAAAATTGTAGACCATTTTATCCCTGTTAATTTTTCTACCCCAATACCCATATAAACATTTAAAGTAGAACTACACACTTATCTATTGAAACCTACAATTAGCCTTGTCAATTATAACCTAATAAAAACACTATTACTACCATCCGAATAACAGAAAAATCATAAAAAAACATCTCAACATCAGCCCATAGTAAAAATTTCTAAGTAAATCAAAAATATTTAAAAAGAAGAACTCTAGTCCAAAAAAGAACCTGCCCAAACCTTCAAATCAGTAAAAGAAATAGCACCTACCCTCCTATCCATCTCTTGTTTTCTTTGTATAAGAACAAAAGTAGGTACAGAACTTACATTATATTGAGATACAATATTACTACATTTCTCAATATCAATTTTTCCAACAGATAAACCATTGGGGAAAAACCCTGCCAACTCCTCTATTGGTTTTTGCATATCGACACATGGTCTGCACCAAGAAGCAGAAAAAAAAGCTAAAAAAAGTGAAGAATTCTCTGCATATTCTTGAAATTTTTTTTCATCTATATATAAAATTTTCTTTCTATCTGTACATACATCGGACATAAAAACTGATTTCCCTATGAATTATTAAAAATAGAGTTCTTTTTTACCATAACCCTATAACAAAACCATCAAAAAAAGCATCATTACAGATCAAAAAATAAAAAACTCCCCAATAAAATATAGTATATTTTTCTCAAAAATTCAGATTTTTATCTCAAACAATAACATCAAACTCATTTGAAAAGAACCGCACCAAAGAATAAAAATAAAAAATTAAAGAAAAATAGAAAGATTATTTTTACTATTATCCATTTAATATAGGAGATTAAATTTTGAAAAATTGCAGTTATATTATTCCTTTTAATATTATTTTTACAACTAATAAAAAATAAAGAAGAAATCCAAAAATCTACAAACTTACCATTAGTATCTGATTTTACTATATATATGGTTATATTGTATAAAATCTTTTTTTTCTTTTATGGAAAAAAGTTTTTATACAATATATAATTGAAAATGTTAAAAAGAAGAGATAGAGAAAGAAGCCTAGTTATTCTAAAACCAGATATTATATTTGAGGGCAAAATAGGAATACTAATATCATCTATTGAGGATGGAGGATTTTCTATCGCTAAAATGATAATGAAAAAATTTTCAAACAAAGAAGCAGCTCTTTTTTATAAGGATCTTCAAGATAAGCCGTTTTTTAGAGAACTTTACCTTTATATGGCATCAATGAAGGTCGTTGTTTTGGCTATTGAGAAAGTGGATGCTATTGAATATTTCAGAAGATACATAGGAGATACAGATCCCAAAAAAGCAAATCCAGGCACCTTACGAGAACAGTTCGGAACCTCTATTCTTAAAAATGCTATACATGCCTCCGATTGTTTAAAATCTGCTAAAAGAGAATTAGCCTTTTTTAAATTTTAAATGATTCTTCATTCATTAAATAGGACTCAATTTTTTCCAAGAAGTTTCCAATAAACTAAGTGGTGAAATCGACCATAAGTAAGGAAATTCTCGCATAGATTTGTAAATAAAAAAAATAACATTATTGTAAAATAACCTGGGGGTAATTTTTTATCTTTACACAGATATACCATCACTATATCTTAGAAAATATAGTATATAGACAAAAAAATACAATACACAGACAGAACATATCATATATATATTTACAACAATTTAAAAGCGACTAAAAAAAATAATTTTTTTATGAAAACCATTTTTTGAACTTATCGAAGAAATTTGCCTTTTCAACCATATTTTTGCCATCTTTTTTAAAACTCTGCATATTTTGAAACAATTTCCTATCTTCAATAGAAATGTCCTTTGGCATCCACACATAAAAATGGATATATAAATCTCCACGGCTTGTCGTTCTATCATAAGAAGGAAAACCTTTTTGAGAAATCTTAACAACATGTCCACTCTGACACCCCTTTGGAACTTCTACCCTATACAATTTTGAAAAAACTTTAATCTTTACATATCCTCCACATATAGCATCCGGAATATTGATATAAGATAAACGATGAAGGTCGTTATTCTCCCGATGATATGAATCCATTTTTTCCTCCTCAACATGTAAAATGAGATCTCCGCTTATCCCGCCCCCTCGAACAGTCGCATGTCCTCGACCAGCTATAGAAAATTTCATCCCACCAGTTATCCCAGCCCTTAAAGGAATTGCCAGTGGCTCTTCTTTCTTTTTTCTTCCCTCTCCTAGACAACTTTGACAAATCTTCTCTATCTCTTGACCTTTTCCCTCACACTTTGAACAAACTGAAACAGAGATAAACTGAAAAAAAGAATGACCCTGCATATTTTTTTTCTGACCTGATCCATCACACTTATTGCACCTTTTTAAAGATACACCTCCTTGAGATCCATTTCCTTCACAGGACTCACAGCTAACGTAGTGAGTATAACGGATATTCTTTTTTCCACCCTCATAACCATCCTTCAATGAAATTTTAAGTTTAATAACTATAGACGCTCCCGCTCCCTTCTTATTCGAACGTTTTTGTTTTCCCCCCCCTTGTTTGAAAAAAAAATCATCTTCAAACATACTCCCAACATTATTAAAAAATTCATTTATATCAACATTACTTTGGTAAGCAGAACTAGAAGCTTGTTGATTTACCCCTTGATGACCAAACTGATCATACATCTTCCTCTTTTTCTCATCTTTTAAAACTTTATAGGCTTCATCCGCCTCTCTGAATAAACTCAACGTTTCTTTATCCTTATTAATATCTGGACGATATTTCAACACCTTTTTCCTATATGCTTTTTTAATTGCATTTTGGTCAGCATTTCGAGGAATACCAAGAACCTCATATAAATCTCTTTTTCGCTTACTCATAGCTTATTTATAATTACCTATAACTACTTGAGCAACTTTCAATACCTTTTCATTCATCTTCCATCCTTGAGAAATAACCTCAACTACTTTTCCATCCTCCTCCTCATTCTTCACCTTCACCTCAGCTATAGCCTCATGTTTTTTTGTATCTAATGAATCCCCAATAGAGACGGCTAAAGGTATAATACCAACACGCTCAAAAGCTTTCAAAAAATTTTGGTAAATTAAGTCTAATCCCTTCTTCAAAGTATCGATGCTAGTTATTTCTTCTTTTTGTATACGATGGCAATCGTCAAAAAGAGGAAAAAAAGCAAGAAAAAAACTTTCAAATGTTGACGTAATGTAATTTTGACAACTCTTATTAACCTGCTTTTTATAGTTTTCTCCATCTGCTATAGTAGACAAAATATCTTCCTGTAACTTTTTAATTTTTTGCAACGATTCCTCATACTTTTCCTCCAGACTAACAGTCTTTTTATTTTCTGTTTTTTTTGAAATTTTACTCTCATTTTTAATATCTGTTCCTTCCTTATTTGAAACAACATTCTCTTTTTCTTCTTTCACTTCCTCCATAATATTTTATACTGGTCAGCCGTCAGATGTAGCAAAATAGTATCCCACATCATGATAGAGACAAATATGTCATACAGTTTTGATTCGTCCGCATCTATATAATATAAACAATATACACATTTTACAGAAAATTGGAAAAAAAATAAAAAAAAAGAAGCTTTACTTATTTTTGAGAAAAATATCCCACAGAATGATAATTTCAGTTTAATATATCAAAATTCCATTGTAGAAAAATTATTGCTGAAAAAAATAGGAAGAACCTTACAGGCAATCTTCAATCCACAGATAGCTCTACCGCGATGAGTGATATATTATACTATTTTGAATGGGGAACAGGCAACTATTTATAGCTTTACCAATTTTATTATAGCTCCTCAGTTTCAGTGATCTAATTATTTAAATGCACCAAAACGATAAAGAATTACAGCATTATAACCAAACTGATCACATATCTTCCTCTTTTTCTCATCTTTTAAAACTTTATAGGCTTCATCCGCCTCTCTGAATAAACTCAACGTTTCTTTATCCTTATTAATATCTGGATGATATTTCAACACCTTTTTCCTATATGCTTTTTTAATTGCATCTTGGTCAGCATTTCGAGGAATACCAAGAACCTCATATAAATCTCTTTTTCGCTTACTCATAGCCCATTTATAATTACCTATCAATATTTGAGCAACTTTTAACACCTTTCCATTCATCTTCCATCCTCCTCCTATTTTTTCACCTTCACCTCAGCTATAGCCTCATGTTTTTTTGTATCTAACGAATCGCCAATAGATACAGCTAAAGGCATAATCATAACTAGTTCAAAAGCCTTCAAAAAAATTTGGAAGATTAAGTTTAACCCATTTTTTAAGCTAAGCTATCAATACTAGTTATTTCTTCTTTTTGTATACGATGGCAATCGTCAAAAAGGGAAAAAAAGCAAGAAAAAAACTTTCAAATGTTGACGTAATGTAATTTTGACAACTCTTATTAACCTGCCTTTTATAGTTTCCTCCATCTGCTATAGTAAACAAAACATCTCCCTGTAACTTTTTAATTTTTTACAACGATTCCTCATACTTTCCCGCCAGACCAACAGTCTTTTTATTTTCTGTTTTTTTTGAAATTTTACCCTCCTTCTCCTCTTTAATATCTGTTCCTTCTTTATCTGAAACAACCTTCTATTTTTCTTCTTTCACTTCTTCCATAATATCCTATACCAGTCAGCCGTTAGATGTAGCAAAACAGTATCCCACATCATGATGGAGGCAAATATGTCATACAGTTTTGACTCATCCGCATGTACATAATTTTTACAGAAAATTGGAAAAAAAATAAAAAAAAGTAAGCCGTACAATCCGACAATAACACCACCTTTAGTGCAACCTTACTCCGATTTTAGTACATTCAACAAATTATAAATCTAATTCAAAAATTATTTTTGATAAAACCTTTACACATTTATTAAAAAAACTTCCTAAAAGAAAAAATTTTAAAAACATATTTTTTATTTATCGGTAACCCAAGAAAAAGAAACATCAACAACTCTAGAAACGTGGATAAAATAAGTAAAAAAAAGCGAACTTCAGACTTAACTCACCCAATTAAATTATAAAAAATTGTAATTTACAGCTCTACAGCTCTTCAACAAATATTACGACAGCTTCTCAAATAATCAAATCTGAACAACCCGTACTCTATTTAACACAATATTTTATCCTATTGCATAACCTACATAAATTTTAATAAGCCATTGCATACTTTTTGTTTGCTAAATTTTTTCTCCTGTATTTTTTATTATACCTTTCCTTTTTACAATTAAGCTTTGTTTTTGTGATTTTCGTATTGAAGAATAAAATCTATCCTTTAGCATTGAAAGTAACGCGAATATAACTATTACGTAAGGTATAAACCAAGATTTTATTACACTTCTTTTATGTGCAGATTCTTGAATATCCTGCATACATTCAGCTCTTTCTGGAGGAAAACCGTTACGACTCAGATCCAAATAAATAATTTCACAACTTGAATTAGAAATTGATGGAACAATTACACAATCTGAATTTGAAGAAGAAGAACCATCATCTAAATCTGAAAAAAAAATTCCACAGTTAGAATTATCAGTCTCTGTATAGACTTTCACACTTGCGACACAGACTTGCAAAAAAAACAAGGAACAACACTTGTAAGAAAAAAAAGAAGATAAGTAAAGAATTTTTTATTAAACGTATAATCAAGCATATAACCACGTTATATCATAAAAAGTTCATATTACCTAAAACAACGCAAAATAGAGGTTGTGCAATCTAAAAAATATAGAAATTGCTTATTTGTGGCTGATTACACTCCAGATAAAATATAACTTATACAACATTAAAAATGATTTATATAATATAACTTATATAGCACATGGATAATATTTTACTATGATAAAAGTGTTAATGAATCAGTTAATGAACCAGTTAGACGGTCCATTATTTTATATCTTTCTTGTAGGAACGGCCATTTATCTTACTTTTTTTCTCAATATTCCTCAATCACGTTATTGGAAAGAAAGCTGGAAACTTTTTTTTCAGGGGAAAGATTTAAAAAATTTAGCTACCTCTATGACCGGTAGTATTGGTATTGGTACTGTTATTGGCGTTTCTATTGCTATTCATACTGGTGGTCCTTCTGCTATTTTTTGGATGTGGATCACTGCTTTTTTTGGGATGGCATTACGTTTAGGCGAAGTTTTTTTGAGTCATCATTATCGTATTTTTACTAAGGAAGGACATAAAGGAGGGGCTATGTATTTTTTACCCCATAAAAAAGGGGGAAAAGTGATGGCAGTATTGTACGCCCTAGGAACTATTTTTTCCTGTATTTGTGCAAATAATATGTCGCAAGCTAAAGCATTGGGGGAAGTTTCAATTAACATAGTATCATTTTCAATAAATCAGATAGGTTTTTTCCTTGCCTTTTTAGTAGCTGCGGTATTGATAGGAGGACTCACAAGGATAGAAATAGTAGCTGAAAAATTGCTACCTATTATGTCTCTTTTATTTTTTTTCCTTTCTCTTTCAATTATTATTTTTCATCTCAAGAAGATTCCTTCTGCTCTTTATTTGATAACGAAAGATGCCTTTTCTGGAAGCTCTATTGTAGGTGGTTTTTTAGGAACTTCTTTTACGACTATGATAGTAACAGGAGTTGGATTTGGATACTATACTAATGATGCAGGGTTGGGATCAGCTGGTATAGCTCATGCAAGTAACAGCCAGAGTACTTCACGGCAGACAGCAATTCTATCCATGATAGAGCCTTTTGTAGCCACCTGTATCTTTTGTACTTTTACAGCATTGACTTTACTTTGTGAAGGTAGCTGGCAGGAAAAGAAATGGCAACAGCTTGATCCTAGTAGAATAAAAGTGACAGATTCTCTTAAAAATAATAAAAAGGAGACAGCTCTACTTTTTTTTGAGAAAGGTATTCTACAGAATGATAACTGCAATTTAATATATCAAAATTCCGTTGTAGAGAAATTATTGCTGAAAAAAAATGGGAAGAACTTTACAGGCAATCTTCAATCCACAGACGGCTCTATTATTGCAATGAGTGATAACATTACATGTCACGGATATGCCCTTTTGAGTGCGGAACAAGCAGCTATTTATAGCTTCACCAACGGTAAAAATGATAAAGGATGGCGTATTTGGTTATTTTTACTCTGTATTCTATTATTTGGTTTTACAACAATTATATCAGGAGCATATTATGGCGAATCTGCAGTTTGTTATCTATTTCCAGACAACAAAACAATAGTATTGTTGTACAGACTTTGTTACGTAGTAGCTGTTTTCTTAGGGACGGTTAAAGATAGTTCTCTTATTTGGAATCTTGCATTGGTCAGCTGTGCACTAATGGGTATTCCTAACTTAATAGCTCTTTGGTTATTTAGAAATGAAATTAAAGAACATATGAGCTAGTTAGTTTTGACTGTTAATATAGTACAGAGTCTGTCAGTTTATTTATCTTCCTGCTTTTTATTATAAATAATTTCTTATCTTTCTACCCAAGTCTTTCATGAGTTTATTCGAAGAATGAGACGTGCATAAAAATATATTTTGTGGATAAGCTTTCTGTAGTATAAATAGTATTCTAAATGAGTAAAAAAAATAAAAAAAAAGATTTCTTTTTTAAAGTTGTATTGCCTATAGTATTGGGCTTTTCGTTTTTTTTTTTTCTCTATAAAAAAGCTCAAAAAAAGAGAAGTATTAGTATTACTATAAAGGAGTTTAATTTACTTTTACGCTACGATTGTGTCAAGGCAGTCTACATTCCCAATCAAGTATTTACGCCTGTTTTGGTTGAACTTAATGAAAAAATAGCACATAATGATATTTTCAGGGAAGAATTAAGGAAAAAGCTGTACAATGATAAGCAAAAATATCATTGTTTTTTTTATGTCCCCGACACACAATGTTTTTATGAGGATATATACTCCTTTACAAAGAAAAAGAAAGGGCGAAATATTTTGATAGAAGTATACCCATCTGAAAAGCAGGGCGGGATGGGTTGGATGAGATGGATATTAATAATACTAGCTGTTCTTTTTTCTATTTCTATGTTGTTGTTTCGATTTATTAAGCCAATGTTGGGAGGGGAAGATTCCTTTTTTATGGATGATAATATACGTTCTTACGATTCAAATAGCGAGAATAAAGTCCTCTTTAAAGATATAGCAGGTTTGGAAGTATTGTTGGAAGAAGGGCTTATAGATTTAGTAAGTTTTTTAAAAAATCCGAAAAAAGTACAAAAATTGGGGGGTATTCCGCCAAAGGGATACCTATTTATAGGCTCTCCTGGTACTGCTAAAACAATGACAGCGCGAGCTATAGCGGGAGAGTCTGATGTTCCTTTTTATTATACTTCAGCTTCTGAGTTTGATGAAATGTTTGTAGGTGTAGGTCCAGCTCGTATGCGTAAAATGTTTAAGAAAGCAGACGAAAATTCACCTTCTGTTATTTTTATTGATGAGTTAGATGCTTTTACTAAGCGTCAATCAACTCAGGGACATGCGGACAGTACTTTAATGCAACTTTTGGTGGAAATGGATGGCTTTAATTCTGCTAAAGGTGTCGTGGTTATTGCTGCAACCAATCGTCCAGAAGATATTGACTCTGCTTTGACTCGTCCAGGTCGTTTTGGAAAAAAATTTATCTTTCATCTTCCATTCAAAAAGGGAAGATGTGATATTTTCAAGCTTTGTCTTAAAAAGATAGTTTTATCAAAAAAAGTCAATTTGTCTAAATTAGCTAAAGAAATGTCGGAACTTACATATCAATTTTCTGGTGCAGATATTGCTTTTGCTTGTAATGAAGCTGCTATCATTGCTACACGCGGTAATAAAAAGTATGTAGATAAAAGTGATTTAGAAGAGGCAATAGAAAGGACAGTAGTAGGTTATAAGCGTTCTGGTATTCATATGTCATCAGATTTAAAAGATCGAGTGGCTATACATGAAATAGGTCATGCTGTTTTATCTGTACTTGAAAAAAATGCTTATCCTCTCCATCGAATTACTATAATTCCTAGGTCTTTTTCATTGGGTCATACTTGGCATGAGCTTCCCGAGGATAAAATTTTACTACAAACAGCTGATACGATATATGATAATATAGTTGTTTGCTTAGGTGGAATGGTAGCGGAAACACTTTTTTTTAAAAACCATTCTCTAGGGAATGAAAGCGATCTTCAAGAGGCTACCAGCTTGGCATCTTCTATGGTAGAACATGGGATGATTCCTAGTAAAGAAGAATGTAAAGAATTGGAGAAAAAAATATTTATATATCCACTTTATGTGAGAAATAATCTTGATTTTGCATCAAAAGGAGAATTGGAGAACACTAAAGATCTATTGGTTACATTAATATTAAATAAAGCTTATATTCGTGCATTTGATCAATTGAAAAAATGTTGCGATGCTATTAAAAGGATTAAACTTGTACTCCTACGTAAAGAAACATTGAGTAGAAAAGAATTTGAAGATATACTATATGATAGAGTGTATGATATTCATTCTAAAATTTTTTTATTGCCTATCCGTCTTTACCATATTATTTTTGCGCCTACAAGCTGTTCTATTTCCAGTAAATCTGTATGATATAAAATTAAAATAATATTGTCTACTACAATATCAAGGATGTAGATCTCTTTTGTATCATATGGCAGACCTCCCAAAAATCTTTAATCTCTTTTTTACTAGAATAAAAAGCTGCAGATAATCGCAGTATTCCTGAAGTAGATAGTGACTGACATAGTGGCATTGCACAATGATGCCCTGTACGTAGAGCAATATTTTTGGCATTAAAATAATGTACTGCATCTTCACAACGATATCCCCTGAGATTGAAAGCAAAAATAGGAGTTGTAATATAAGAAGGATTTTCGGGATAAAGCTGTATCAATTCTGGTTCTGCAACAATCTTAGATAATAAAAAGTTTTTTAATACTAATTCATGCTTCCATCCTTCTCTTTTAAACTGATTAAGAAAATCAATAGTAGCCCCCATACCTATAATAGCTGCTATATTTGGTGTTCCTGCCTCAAACCTATGCGGAAGAGAAGCAAGAGAAAAATTTTTCATACCTACTGCATTGACCATACCTCCCCCTAAAGAATAAGGTTCTATCATCTTTTCAACCCCAGGTGCAATATATAGACAGCCTAACCCTGTCGGTCCATACATCTTATGAGCTGAAAAAAAAAAGAAATCACATTGTATTTTTTTAACATCTATTTCCATATGTGGCATAGCTTGTGTTCCATCTACAGCCACTAAAGTTCCGTACTGATGAGCTAACTTTATCAGTTTTTCAATGGGCTGAACTGTCCCCAATACATTAGATATATAACTGCATATTAATATTTTAGCCTTAGTTTTTTTCAACTTTTGAGCCAAATAATTTAAATCTATCTGTCCAGCTACATTAACAGGTATTACTTCAAAAGAAGCTCCTTTTTTTTGAGTAATACGGAGCCAGGGCAACCAATTGCTATGATGTTCCATAATAGACATCAAGATTTGGTCTCCAACCCTTATATTTTTTTCTCCATATCCATAAGCAATATTATTGGATGCTTCAGTTGAACCAGAAGTAAAAATAAGCGTTCCTTCTTGTGGTGTTCCAATATAAGAAGCAACCTTTTCTCTTACAGCCTCCATTTTACTAGAAGCAACATATGCCATTTTATGAGCGCTTCGATGTACATTAGCATGGTCTTTCTTGTAATAGTTTACCATAGCATCCAAAACCATCCCAGGAATTTGTGTAGTAGCAGCATTATCCAAATAAGCAACCTTATTATCAGAAAAAAAAGGAAAATATGGACGAATAGTGGAAGCAAAAGACATAATTAATTTTTTGCTGGAGACAGAGGCATAGGAAGCCCCATCATACTATCTTTAATAGCATTATTTTTCGGAAAAGCAATATAATCTCTAATAGATTCCCCCCCCCCCAATAGCAGACAAAGACGATCCAATCCCAGAGCAATCCCACCATGAGGAGGAGCTCCATATTGCAACGCTTCTAAAAGTGTTCCAAATTCTTGTTGAGATTCCTTGGCATTCATACCTAAACAGTTAAAAACATCCATTTGATCTTGCCATAAATGATTACGGATTGAACCTCCTCCTATTTCAACTCCATTAATAACCAAATCGTAAGCATTGCTCAATACTTTTTCTGGATCTGTTTTGAGCCATTTTTTATGTTCTTCTTTCGGAGACGTAAAAGGATGATGACAGGCAGTAAATTTTTTTTGGATAGAATCCCATTTCAATAAAGGAAAATCAACTACCCAAGTTGCCATATCAGGAAAAGTAGGAGCTATTTTTTCTGTAATTTTTTGACGAATGAAATGTAACCCATCATATAAATCAGGTAATAGACCCCAAATCCAAATAATCAAATCATCATTTTTAGCTCCCATTTTGTTCCAAAGTAGTGTAAGCTGTTTGGTTTTATATATTTTTGTTAAATCTCCCAGATATTTCTGCTCCTTTTTTAGTGAAGTAATACCAGATATCCCATATTGTTCCCCTTCTTTTTTCCATTTTTTAATTTTTGAAAAAAGGAATTTTCCGTTTTTGACACAAATACCTTTAATTGAAATAGATGCCCTTCTAAAAGGAGAGAAAAGTGAAGAATCTACCAAAGTTTGAGGCCAATCTTGATAAGTCATTTCCCAGCGTAGATCAGGAGCATCACTTCCATATTTTTCCATAGCCGTATGGTAGTTTATTTCTTTTATAGGAGGAAGTTTTTTTCCACGTACCTTTTCAAAAAGATGGTGAAGCAAACCCCCAAATATACAGCATATATCCCCCACTTTTGCAAAAGATAACTCACAATCTATCTGAGTAAATTCCGCTTGACGATCTGATCTCAAATCTTCATCACGAAAACAGCGAGCTATTTGATAATAACGATCTATTCCAGCGACCATCAATAGTTGCTTATAAATTTGTGGAGATTGGGGTAGTACATAATAATGATTAGGATAACGATGTGAAAAAACTTTAAATTCACGAGCGCCTTCAGGAGTAGAGCGTATAAGCATAGGAGTTTCTACCTCTATGAAAGATTTTTCCTCAAGATATTGGCGGACAGATCGCACCAACATATGACGCAGTAAAAGATTATTACGCATTGTAGACCTACGTAAATCCAAATAACGATAACGCATAGTAACCTCCTCACTATTATGATTATCCTTATAGTTTAGTGGTAACGGGAGAGTTTTATTAATTAATCTTATTTCTGCTACGATTAGCTCTATTTTTCCCGTTTTTATTTTTAAATTCGGATTTTGTCGCATTGCTACTTTGCCTTTAACATGAATGACATCTCCTATTTGGAGTTTTCTTGCCTCTTCAAAAAGATGTAAAGTAGCATGGTCATCAATAACCAGCTGTGTTTTTCCATATTGATCTACAATATCAATCCATATAATTTTATGTTTATCACGGAGAGCCATAACCCATCCCATTAGACATACATCTTCTCCACTATTGGAAGCGGAAAGCATATTACATTTTATTCTATCTTTTATCTGTTCATCATCATTCATAGCGGTTATAATATTTATACTTTTTTCAAAAAAATAGTATTTTTTAATCTATGATATTGAGGTAAAAAAACTAATGAATAAATTACCTATAGGCTTATTTGTCTAATTGCTCCTTTAATCATTCTTCTATTTTTTATTGTTTTCTTCATATATTCTTTAAGCTGGTTTCTTTGTTTTTATACATAGTACCTATTTTGATAAAGGAAAAAAATGTCTATAAATAGTTCAGAACTTATTATTGCCTTTAAGAATTTCACTGCCAAGCAAGATATAAAAGAAGATATAGGAATTGGGATGGTGAAAGACCTATTAACATCTGTATTAGAAACAGTGTATGGTAAAGGTATTGTACTACATATTGAAGTTAATATGGGGGAAGGAAGTGAAAATATCAAAGTTTGGCATATACAAAAAGTAGTGGAGGATAGACTCTACGATAATAATTCCATAAATGAAATCTCTCTTACTTCTGCTAGACTAGAGAGAGACGACTATGGAGTAGGTGAGTCTTTTTTTAAAAAAATATTATTTGATAAAATTCCAAAGAATGCCATAAAAGTAGGGTTAGATTGTTTGTTGGGGAAAATAAGAGAGTTGGAGAAAACTAAAATGTACGATTGCTACAAGCGACTTCAAGGTCAGATTCTTTATGCAGAAGTTCAAAAAGTTTTACCCACTAAAATATGGCTATTGGATGATGAGCGAAATAAATTAGTACTTCCCAAAAGATTTCAGATTCGAAATGAAGTATTAAAAGAAGGGCAATATATTCCATTACTTGTAGAGTCATTAAATTGGGAGAGTAGATATTTTTATGCTGTTGGATCAAGGGTCTCCCCCGTACTATTACAGAGACTTTTTGAACAGGATATTCCAGAAGTTCAACGAGGCGAGGTTATTATTAAAAAAGTTGTAAGAGACCCTGGAGAAAGAGCTAAAGTCTTGGTAACAACAGATTATGAAGACATAAACCCAGTGGGATCATGTGTAGGCACTTGGGGGGGGAGAATTAGACCAATCTCTAAAAATTTGAACGGAGAACAGATAGATATTATTGCCTATTCCTCTGATTTTACGACACTAGTTGGGAGGATATTAGGTTGTTCTGATATTATTAAAGTAGTAGAAAAGGCAGATATACTTTTCATTTATTTAGAAGAGGAAGATGTATCCAAAGCCATAGGAAAACATGGTAAAAATATTCAATTATCAAGCCGTCTTTTAGATAAAAAAATTATTATTTATAGTAAAGAAGAGGAAAAAAATGAAGATGGTGGAGTAGAACTTTTATCTCCAATTATAGGAAATGAAGCAGTATCGCTTTTACGAAGACAAGATAAGATTAAGCTTAAAGATATTAAAGACTGGCGAGAGGAAGATTTTTTAAAACTTGGAATTGATAGTGCGGAAGCCTTATTATGTATCACATACATGGACGAAGGAAAGAATTAATAATTATAGAATTATATGCGTTTGAATAGGCTGTTACAAATATTGGGAATAGGTTTGGAAGAGCTCTATCTCATTTTGAAAGAAAATGGAATAGAGATAGAAAAACATCCAAATATAATGTTAAGCCAAAAAGCTGTTGGAGTATTAGCCACATTATATCCACAAAAACTAGTATTACCTCCACTATCTTTATCAAAAACAGAAACAGAAAAAAAAATAAATAAATGCTCTTCATTATTATCTAAAGAACAATTATCCAAAAAAAAACCAACAGAAGGCTGGAAAGTGCAGTCATTTTATACACTTTTAACATATCGACCAGTTTTGGTTTTACAAAATAAATTAGAAAAGTCGCACAAAGAAAGCGGTAGATCTAAACTGGCAGAAAGCGAAAAAGAAGAAAAAAAAGGAATAGAAAAAACAGAAATAGAAAAAACAGAAATAGAAAAAAAAATACATTTACATGTTTTAAGAAAAATTAATTTACCAGCTACAGAGGTACGAAAATATAAAAAAGTAGCATCTTCTGACACTTCGACTTCCTTTTTAAAAAGTGGTTTTGTTGAGAAGCGTGAAAAAAGTGTAGAGAATGGTTCTTACAAATCACAACAGAAGACAACTTTTAATAAAAAACAGGGTACAAATTTTAACGATAAAAAGAGGGAGGAATGGAAAAAGAGAATATTGGAATCAAAAAAGAGGAAAAGAGAGAAAATCGTTCAGAAAAAGAGGAATAAGGAGAAGAAAAATAAAGAAAAGAAAAATAAAGTTATTGAAATTATGCCTTTTCTTTCCACAAAGCAGTTGGCTACAATGCTTAACGTAACAGTTGATAAAATTATCAAATTGTGTACAGAAATCAAAGTAGTTATATCTGTACATCAACTTCTAAATCGCGATTTAATCTCTTTTATTGCAGCGGAATTAGAGAAAGAAGTAACTTTTATTGCATTAGAGAAAGAGGAGATAAAAGAGAGTTTTTCTCAAGCAAAAATATCTCGTGTAGCAGTTGTGGTTGTTTTGGGAGAGGTTGATCATGGTAAAACGAAGATGCTTGGTTCCATTACTAAAATCAGTATGGATAAAGAAAAAGGTGGAATTACACAGAAGATAGCTGTTTATAATACAAACATTAACGATAGACCAGTTATTTTTTTAGATACACCAGGTCACCAAGCATTTACTTCTATGCGTATGCATGGTGTGAAAGTGGCTGATATTGTCTTATTGGTTGTTGCGGCAGATGATGGAGTTATGCCACAGACGGAGGAAGCGATTAGCCATGCTCAATTATCTGGATTACCCATTGTTGTTGGCATTAATAAAATAGATCTACCGACTGCAAATGTTGAACGAGTAAAAAAACAATTATCAGAATGTGGTATGTCTTTGGAAGATTGGGGTGGGGATACTCCTTGTCAACCTTTTTCAGCACAAACAAAAGAAGGTCTTCCCGCATTGCTTGATAAAATTTTGATAAAAACAGAGCAACTAGATTTAAAGGCAGATCCTAATGGAGATGCAGTAGGTTGTATTATAGAATCTTTTGAAAAAAAAGGGGAAGGATATGCAAGTAACATGATCGTTCAAAAAGGAATATTAAAGAGAGGGGATATAATCTGGTCGGGGAATTATTATGGTAAAATTCGTGCCATGTACAGCATAGATCGGAACAATATTGCAAAAGCTTTTCCCTCCAATATTGTTCAAGTCATAGGATTAAACGGTCATCCGCCATCAGGTAGTTCATTTAGAGTTATGTCTAATATTCAAGAAGCAAGGAGTTGGGCTATTCACTACAGAAATAAATTAAAAATACAGGATTTGAGAGAGAAAGAGATCGCCTTAAGACAGCGTTTTATTCCTCAAGTTATAGGAAAGAAGGAATCAAATTATGTCGTTAATTTTATAATAAAAGCGGATAGGGATGGTTCTCTGCATGCTTTGAGTGATAGCTTATATGATATGTCGATAGATAAGGGAAGTGCTAAAATTATTTATCAAGGCATTGGTAGTATTTCAGAGCAAGATATTAAATTAGCAAAATGTTCTAATTCCGTTATTATCGGTTTCAATATTAAAGTTGATCCCAAAGTTAGAAAAATTTTAAAAGACCATGGTATAAAATTTGACTTTTTTGACGTTATTTATGATGCAATTACCTATGCAGAAAATTGTATTAAAGAGATATTGGATCCTATTCGAAAAGTTACAGTTAAAGGCTTGTTGGAGGTAAAGAAAATTTTTGACATACATAAAGTAGGAAAAGTGTTAGGCTGTTTGGTTCTAAAGGGATCCGTAAAAAGAAAAGATAAATTGCATATTATTCATGAAGGGAACAAAATATATGAGAGTTATGTAGAGCAACTTAAAATAGAGAAAGAAGTAGTAAAGGAAGCCAGAAAAGGCCAAGAATGTGGACTTCTTATAAAATATTCCAAAGAAGTTAAAGTCGGTGATATGGTAGAATCTTTCGAAGAAAACTGGTTGCAGTTCAGATAGGTATAGGCTCAAAATTAGAAAATCATCAGTACTTTTGATTCTTTTATAAAAATAGTTTAAGACGGTACCGTATTGGTTTAGCTATTATTTTTTTCAATTGCTGTTTTATATTGAATCATACCGTGATTAAAGAGATAAAGTATTGGAAAAAATTAGGTTTTTATATTGTACAGTTTACCTGATAAACGCTAGTGGAATTTTTAGACTTATTAAATATGGTATAAATATTGACAATTGTTTTGATGCTCCGAAGTCATTTTCTTATTTATTTAAGGAGATTATTCTTTCACTTTGTATTTTGCATACTTGGATTTTTTAAATTATTTTTATTTGTTTTTTAATTTTTTCTATTTTTCGTATATTTTATATCGGTATTTTTCTGCAGTATATGAATTTTTTTATTTTACATATGAGGATAAAGAGGTTGAGTTAAAAAGATTGTGTAAAGATGATATTTAGTAGAGTATTTTGATTTAGTAATAGTATTGATAGTAGTTTTATGATTCGTTTAGGTTAGTTTTTGGGAAAAAGGTACATTATTCATTTTATTCATCATACTTATATACAAGAAAAAAAAGATTTCAACACATGCTCTTTGCATATAATAGAAAGAAATAGACCGAACCGAGAAACTAGCAAAAACTGAAGAAAAAATAAATATCCAAGGAAATTCTTTACCTCTAATATCTAAAGCATCAAATATCCATAATACTATTATTACCTTTTGATTTTAAAAAGAAGATACCGAAGATAGATGGATAAAGTTTCAAAAGAAGAGAAAAAGGAAGCAGACGAAATAGATTAAAAGCAAGACCACTAAATCAACAACTGGAATATAATAGTAATAAGCATTAAAAAAATCCAACTCGCCAGCATTAACAATAGCCACGGTAACACCCAACAGAAAACATAATACTTAATATTGTTAAGAATAATGATATCCATCCAAAAAATGTACTGTTAAGTAAATGGTATAAACTTAGCTATAACAAGACGTATTAACAATAAATTATTAATAAAAAAATTACTTATAGAAAAAAATAATCACTTAAATCTGCTTTTTTTTATCCATTTAATTAGTAATGATTGAAATTTTAACACTGAAAAGTATTTAGACAATTATCCTCTAGTTTCATTCTAATATCTTGTATAAGATATTAGATTATTGCAAGATACTAAACATAATCAATATCTACTTTTTTATAATAATAAAATCTATATAAGGAAAAAAAGAAATAAAAAGTTATCTTTAAGAAGCTTTTGCTTTGCTTAATTTTTTATTATTTCAGCTCTAAAAGGTACAATAAAGAAGATATATACAGACAGATTAGGTTATTTATTTAGGTAGTAAATTTAATGATTGGAAATAGTCAAATATAATTATGAAAATTAAAATAAAATATTCATAATTATTTACGAGGGAAGAAGTTGAAAGCAGTTATTTAAATGCTTGTAATGTATGTACTATGACTATCCTAGGATAAATATATCATTTCACAAACTCTTTTATGCGAAGCAACTAGATTTTATAATGAATAGTTTTTATAAGGTAAGAAAAATATGGTTAGAATATTTATGAAAGGATTATCATTTTGATTTTTTTTGTTTTTTTGTATTTCTTTTTTTCTTTTTTTTTCTTTTTTCCCAGTATTGCTCACACAGTTCACGTGTTAAACTCTCCATATTCTGATCTTTTGGAAAATAAACTTTTTCCTGTCCCGCCTGTAAATAATTGGAAAACCTACCTTTAAAAATCTTAAAAACAGGTTCCCCTTGAAAAATAAAAAGTAAATTTTTAGCATCTTTTTCCTTTTTTTTTTCTATATATTTTATTGCTTCTTCCAAATATATAGAATAAGGATCCATATCTTCAATGGAACAAAAAAGATTTTTATAACGAATATAAGGACCAAATTTTCCTATATTGACAAAAACTTCCTCTTTTTCATATAGACCCAGAAACTTTGGCATTATAAAACGTTGTAAAGCCTCTTCAAGCGTAATATAATCCATAGATTGTTCTGCTCCTAAGTTTGCAAAAACAGGCTTTGAACTTCCATCTTTACTAAAATCTCCCTTCTGCAGTAAAGCTCCTTTTTTTCTACTGAAACGAACATAAATAGGTTCTTTAGTTACAGGATCTTGGCCTAATAATCGTACGTCTGGAACTCTTTTCTCTTCAGAAGCCTTAGTAATGTCTTCCTTAAAAGGAATATAAAATTTTTTTAATACATCTAAAGAATTTTTCTTCTGACGTACAATATCATCTAACTCCTCCTCTTTTTTTGAAGTAAAATTAACATCAACTATATAAGGAAAAAAACGAGTTAAAAACTTTTGTATAGCCATTGCTAAACTGGTAGGTAATAGCTTCCCCTTTGTGCTTCCCCTATTTTCAACTTTTTCTCCTCTTGTAATAGAATCTTTTGTTGCTTCTATTGAAATATATTTTTGTGGAAAACCTTCCATATTCCCCTTTACTACAGAACCTCGCTCCTGAATAGCAGAAATAATGGGACTATACGTAGAAGGTCTACCTATTCCAGCTTCTTCTAAAGATTTTACTAATGTAGCCTCCGTATAACGAGGTGCAGGTTTTGTCAAACGCTCTAATGCATATACTTTTTCCAGATTAAACTTCATTCCTTCTTTCAAAAAGGGTAAATATTCTTTCTGTTCCATTTTACCTTCTAATATTAAAAAACCAGGATTCAAGACAATATCCCCTTTTTTTTCAAAAGATAGATCTTCATTGTTCGAATTAACTAATACTCTACATTTTTCTAATTGTGCAGCTATCATCTGAGATGCTACAGATCTTTTCCATATTAAACTATACAATTTTTTCTTATGCAAATTATCTTCTTCCAATGAAGATTTATCAAAATAACTTGGTCGTATTGCTTCATGTGCTTCTTGTATATGTTTTTTTTTAGAGATATATTCCCTTTTTTTATAAAACTTTTCTCCAAAAGATGTTATTATAGTATTTTTTGACTCTTTTAGAGCTTTCTTTGAAAAACGTGTAGAGTCTGTACGCATGTAAGTAATAGAACCTTCTTCATATAATTCTTGAGCAAGAATCATCGTTTTTCGAATAGAAAAACCAAGTTTGCAAAATGCTTCTTGTTGTAGGCTTGAAGTTGTAAAAGGAGCAGGAGGATGTTGATAAGCTATTTTTTTGCTGATTGATTTAATAAAAAAAGTACTTTTTTGGCAAAGTAACATAAAATGTTCTACTTTTTCTGGTGCAATTTTTTTTTTTGATACTGTTGTAAGAACTTTTCCAGATTCAGTTTTAAATTCTGCTTTAATCTGAAAAAAAGAAACAGGAACGAAATTTCTTATATCTCTTTCTCTGTCTACCAAGAACTTTCCTGCAATAGCTTTTACGCGTCCAGTAGAGCTACCAAATTTAACTTTTTTCCAAAGTATAAGGGATAAGTGATAACCTAAGATACGGTCGTAGATACGACGAACTTCCTGAGCCTTTACTAAATCTTTATTTATATCGGTGGGATTTTCTAGAGCTTTATTGATGGCGTCTGCTGTTATTTCGTTAAAGATTATACGCTTTACGCGAGAGTCATTATCTTTAAGATTTAAAGCATGTAATAGATGTGAGGCGATAGCTTCACCTTCACGATCGCAGTCTGTTGCTAAAAGTATTTCTTGTTTTCCTTTTGTGGCTTCTTTTAGGCTGTTTACAATTTTTTTTTTTTTGGGTATTATAATGTAATGTGGTGTGAAGTCTTTTTCTATTTCTATTCCTAATTTATTTGTTGGTAGATTTCGTATGTGTCCGTTACATGCCATAACCTGATATTCTTTTCCTAAATATTTTTTGATAGTTTTTTCTTTTGTCGGAGATTCTACAATGCAGAGTTTAGTTTCCATAGGATGATGATGTTTTTCTGTACTTTAAAATATATAGGGGTGGAGAATGCGGGTTTTGAACCCGCCCAACCTGCATGCAAAACAAGTGCTCTACCAAATAAGCTAATTCCCCAAGTGTGCGAATCTGAGAGGACTCGAACCTCCAGTTTCTACGTCCGCAACGTAGTATTTTATCCGTTAAATTACAGATTCTCTTTTAAATATTACTGCTAATATTATAAAAGCTCTAATGAGATGCAAAGAAATTTTGTATCCCATCTAGAATTATCACTTTTTTTCTGACAACTTTGCAATGTATTATAAAAGAGATTCTGACGATTAATCTATGTAAAAAAAATCATATTAATAAATAAAAGATCTGCTAACATACTATTGAAAAAAATAAAGCCATTGATCTATATTAACATTAATTTTAGGTATCAATATCAACAGCTCTATATGCATTCTTTTCTATAAAGATTCGACGAGAGGCTACGTCCTTACCCATTAGCAGTGAAAAGATATTATCTATTTCTGGACTGTCAATATTTTCAGAACCAACCTGTTTTAGTTTTCTTGTTGCTGAACTCATTGTAGTTTCAGAAAGTTGAGAAGGATTCATCTGACCCAAACCTTTAAAACGCTGTATCGTCCAATTTTTTTTATGTTCTTCTTCTAACTTTTTCACAACTAAATCTTTTTCTTGTTTGCTCCAAGCATAATGCTCTTTTTTCGCACTTTCTTTTATGAAGTAAAGTGGAGGTGTTGCAATATAGAGGTAGCCATTTGCAATAATTCCAGGAAGATAACGAAAGAAAAAAGTGAGTAACAATGTTTGTATATGACTTCCATCTACATCTGCATCTGTCATAACAATAATTTTGTGATAACGCAGACCAGTAAGGTCTACTTTTTCTCCTTGAAGTGTAAAACGAACTCCTAGTACACGAAGAATATTGCTCAACTCTTCATTAGACAACAGTTGATATTCTGATGCTCGCTCACTATTAGTAATCTTACCTCGCATGGAATAAAGAGCCTGCGTTTTTTCGTTTCTTGCTAACTTTGCGGATCCAGTAGCTCCTCTTCCTTCTAATAAAAATAATTCTGATAAACTAGGATTTTTCTCTCGACAATCTACCAATTTCCCAGGTAAGTGTATTGAAGAAAGAACACCTTTTCGCGTTATAACTTCTTTAGCTTTTCGTGCAGCTTGACGGGCTTGTGCTGCTAAAATTATTTTTGAAATGACATCACGAGCTTGCTCTGGATACTCCTCCCAATGGTTATCCAGTAGTTCTACAACTAACTGAGAAACTATTTTAGCCACATGACTATTACCTAATTTTGTTTTAGTTTGTCCTTCAAATTGTGGCTCCATTACTTTGGTCGATAAAATGCCACTAATTCCTTCTTTAAAATCCTCCGAGATAAGAGGAACTTTAATTTTATCTGATTGTAAAAGGCCTATTTTTTCTCCATATTTACGCAAACTTTTATTTAAACCCCGGAAAAAGCCTGTAACATGTGTTCCTCCTTCTAAAGTTCGAATATTATTAACATAAGAATATAATGTATGTTTATGACTTGTATTGTATGTAAATGCAAAATCTATGGCTACATCTTCTTTTTTTTCGTTGTAGATAATGGGTTTATCAAGCAATTGTTCTTTACCTTTCTCTATTTTATATAAAAAATCAACTAATCCTTTTTCGGAAAAAAAAACTTTTTTTTGATGTTGGTCTGAGCGTAAATCTTCTAAAGATATTTTAATTTGAGTATTCAAGTAGACTAATTCTTGTAAGCGATCTGCAATATATTCGTAGCGATAATTTATAGGTGTACTAGAAAAAATAGTGGGATCAGCTTCAAAATAAATAGTTGTTCCACGCTTGTTGGTATTGCCTTTGACCTCTACCGCTGTTAGTGGTTTACCGCAACTATAACTTTGTTCATATATTTTTCCTCCTCTATAAACCCTAACACGTAAATATTCTGAAGTCGCACATACACAACATAATCCTACTCCGTGTAATCCTCCTGAAATTTTGTAGTTTTTTTTATCAAATTTTCCACCAGCATGTAATACGGTAAAAACTAATTCTAGGGCTGATTTCTTTTTAATAGGGTGAATATCTACTGGTATTCCTCGACCATTATCAGTAATAGATATCGCATTATTAGCATGAATAACGACAGTAATAGTATCACAATAACCAGCTGATGCCTCATCAATTGCATTATCGATAACTTCTTGAATGAGATGATGCAACCCCCTAGTTCCGACATCTCCAATATACATGGATGGACGCTTTCGCACAGCTTCTAATCCTTCTAATATTTGTATATCTTTTGCTAAATACGTTTCTTTCTTTTTAATGAGAGGCATAATACTATGGTGTATATCCTGTTTTTGCTTTCTACCCTACAAAAAATACAATATCCACCGCTTATAATGTTAATTTAATTTATTATACTATTAGCAACTGTATAAAGGTTATTTTAAATTACTGTTTTTTTTAACTATCATTAGTGCCTGCGGAACATACTTGAGAATAATATAGAAAAAATATATATTTAATCTGAATTAGATAATTCGCACAACATTATATGTATAATAAAAAAATTTTTTATGCCCGTCATTAGATATATACGTGAAAGTAGCTGGATTGCTCCTTTTTTTTTTATCGGTTTTTTAGGAATTTTTGCAACTAGTTTACCTTATATCACTCAACAGATCCGTAGAGAGAAAGAGAGTTATCTTATCAAAATAGACGGAACTAAGATATATCATCAAGATTATGAAAAATTACACAGAGATCTGTTTTCTTTCAATAAGATGATCCAAGGAAATGTAAACTCTTCTTTGGATCAAAATGTAGAAAAAAAAATCTATATACCAAACATGAAGATATTAAACGGGGATATAGAGTTTAATACACATGTGGCTGTAGAACAACATCTTATTATTAATCATATTTGTAAACAATGGGCTAAGGATATACTTTTAGGTGATATGGAAGAAGCGTTGATTCGTGTCATTTCTCAAGATCCTACTTTTTATCCTGATAAAGTACGCAAAATATATTCTTATCCACAAAAAAAAGATAAAATGGAACTTGTTTTTGATTCTAGCTCTTACCATCAAGTTTTGGAAAGAGCTAGCAGTGGAGACCTTCACAGTAAAAAGTTTGTAGATTCTTTTGAAATGCTTGCAAAACAGGAATTGGAAACAAAAATATTTAATTTTTTTCGCTTTAAAACTCTCTCTTTTGTTCCAGAGGTAGATAAAAAGATGTTAAAAGATAAATCGAGGAGATATAGCTATAATTTATATGTTATTGAAGTAAGTCTTTCTATTCAAGAAATGGAACAATTATTGACAAAAAATCAACAGAAATATCAATCTTTTAAAAAAAAGTTTCTTTCCAAAAATAGCAAACAAAAAGGTTTCTTGGTTACCTATTTCTTTTCTTCTTTAGATAAAAATTTCCCTAAATTGGTAGACGATGTAAAGGATAAATTAAAAAAATTACGAAAACGATTTAGTAATAGTAAAGATCAAGCAAAATTTGCTTATCAACATACCCAAAAAAAGGGTAATGCTACGGTAGTATATGACAATATGGAATTGCCTACAACACTCATATACCTAAAAGAAGGACAGGTTTCTCAACCGATTTTTCAGGGAGAGGGAGAATATGCTATTTATTTATGTGTAGAAAAAAATGATAACAGTAGCTCATTTATACGTATTGTAAAATTTATTAAGGATCTTCAGATAAAAAAAAGGCAAAGGCTAGGTTCTTTAAAAAAATTTCAAGATAATATCAAAAGTGAGAAAGATTTTACTAAATGGATTGAAGGGAAAGATAAGGGGGAAAAAAGTAGAGTTAGTAAAATTTTCCGTCCACATCAAGTGTTTACTCAAACTAATTGTAATCCTATATATGAAGAGATGGTAAAAAAATCTTACCACTATGAAGATAAGAGCAACATTTTTGTAATGGAAAAAAAAGATGGTGTATATATGGGTATTGTAGTACGGGATATAGCTTTTAATAAAATTGACCAGAAGGTTATTGAAGAAGAGATAAAGAAAGCTTTTGTAAATGAATTTATTGTCAAGAATTATGCTACTGTATTAGAGAATATAATTAAAGAAAGGAAGGGTGTAAAAAAGAAAATTATTAGTTTTCTAAAAAATAAAAAGTGGAAAAAGAAGCAGATATCACTTTCTTTCATAGACGATTATGTTGATGATATAGATGGTACTTCTGTTTGTCTTGCCTCTGTTACTTCCAAATACAATTTTGTATATGCTGGTGGTAATTTTATACTCTGTGGATTATATACAGATAAAAAAAAGATAAAAAAGGAGACTGTCTTTAGTAAGATGAAGGAAACTTTCTACAAGAAAAAAGATAAGATTTTGAGAAAAGATGAATTCGTTCTTCATTATAAACATCTTTCAAATTTAAAGGATGTCGTTGAAAAAAACTTTATTGTTAAGCCAGACAGTTGTTACTCTGGATTGTGTAGTGAAGATCGTAGAAATAGACATTACGATTCGCCAGCATCATATAAAAGAAAAAAAAAAAGAAGATTATTGATTCCTATCACAAAATAAACATGGTATGTGGTACAATTTGACTAGCAGGTGAGAGTCATGAATTCAAATCTCATTAATCGACTATTATGACATATATCAAAATTACTTTTTCTGATGGTTCTCTTCGTTCATATAATAAGGGTATTTCTGGGAGAGAGATCTGCATGGATAAATGTGGGAAGGAGGTCAATAAAAAATTGGCTATGCTTGTTGATGGTGAATTGTGGGATTTAGGTAGATCTTTATTTCAGGATTGCTGTTTATCTTTTGTAAGCTGGGAAGATGATAGTGGGAAAAAAGTTTTTTGGCATTCTTCTGCTCATCTTATGGCAGCGGCGTTGGAACAACTTTTTCCAAACATTTATCTAGGAACTGGACCTGCTACAAAAGATGGATTTTACTACGATGTAGATTTTGGAGATTATATTTTTAAAGAGGAGAATCAAAAAAAATTAGTACAAACAGTAGAATTTTTGACGAAAAAAAGAAGTTGTTATATTCGTATACCTAGCAATTATTCCGATGCATGTAAACTTTTTCAAGAGAAAAAAAATCCTTATAAATTGGAGCTTTTATCTGAATTGCAAAATCAATCTATTTCTTTATATAAGCAAGACAATTTTATTGACCTTTGTAAGGGGCCACATATTCCACATACTGGTTTTATTCATTCTTTTGTCATAAAAGGGGTGGCTGGAGTTTTTTGGCGTGGAGATAAAAAAAGAAAACAGCTTACACGTATTTATGCTATTTCTTTCCCCCACCAAGAAGCCTATGATCGCTATCATAAACAGGTTTCACTTGCTTTACAGCACGATCATCGACGTTTAGGAAAAAAATTACAATTTTTTACATATGATAAAAAAATAGGTACTGGTCTCCCTTTGTGGCTTCCACGTGGAGCAAAAGTATACCAACTTTTAGAAACGTATATAAGAGAGGAACAAGAAAAGGCAGGATATAAAGAGGTTATAACTCCTCATATTGCTCATCAGAATCTTTATAAAATTTCTGGACATTATGAGAAGTATGATAATGATATTTTTCAAGTTATATCAACTCCAAATATTGATGAAAAATATCTATTAAAACCTATGAACTGTCCTCATCATTGTGTAATCTATCAACAGCAACAGTATTCGTATAAAGCTCTTCCTGTCCGTTTATCTGAATTTGGGAAAGTTTATAGATATGAACAGCATGGGGAGGTACATGGCTTAACTCGTACACGCTGTTTTACGCAAGATGATGCACATATATTTTGTCGACCCGATCAAATAAAAAACGAAATTCAACAAATTTTTGTTTTGATGCAAAATGTATTACAAAATATAGGGTTTCATAACTTTCAAATTCAACTATCTTTTCGCGATCCTAAAAAAACAGAAAATTATATAGGTGGTAAGGCAGATTGGGATAAAGCAGAAAAAGCTATTAAGGAGGTATTAATTGCTTTAGATATTCCTTTTAAAGAGAAATATGGGGAGGCAGCATTTTATGGTCCTAAGATCGATTGTATGGTGCAAGATAATATGCATAGATCATGGCAGTTGGGTACCATACAACTGGATTATCAATTGCCTGTACGTTTTAATTTGAAATATGTTGATAATGATAATAATAAGGTTACTCCTGTTTTAATTCATAGGGTACTTTTGGGATCAATAGAACGTGCGATTGCTCTTTTACTTGAAAATACAGCTGGTCGTCTACCTTTTTGGTTGACAGCTGAACAGATGGTTGTCATACCAATTACGCAAGATGAAAAGGTATATGCTCGCAAGATACAAAAACTACTTATATCTGCAAGCTTTCGAGTTACGTCTGATGAAAGATTATTAACGTTGGGGAAAAAGATTAGAGAACATGAGGAAATGTTTGTTCCATATCTATTGATTATTGGAAAAAAAGAGGTAGAACAAAATATAATTTCTGTACGTTCTACTGGTGAAAAAAAAGATTCTTTCTCAATTACTGAAGAAAAATTAGTACCTTTTTTTAAAAAATTATAGATATATATATAAATGAAGGAGAGGGTTTTAGTTGCAATGAGTGGGGGAATTGATAGCTGTGTGACAGCAATTATGTTACACGAGGATGGCTATGAAGTTATTGGTATTACAATGAAAACGTTTACCCAAAGTTCTTGTACTTCTTTTCAAAAAAAATCTGGATGTTGCGATTTAGAAAGTATTCAAGATGCACGAAATGTGGCTACTAAGTACAATTTTTTTTATGCAGTATTTGACATGCAAGTTGATTTCAATAATGATGTTGTTAATAATTTTATTGATGAATATATGGCAGGTAGAACACCAAACCCATGTTTTTTATGTAATACACATATCAAATGGAATGCTTTATCAAGACATGCAGCTACCTTACAATGCAAAAAAATAGCAACAGGTCATTATGCACAGGTTAAATCTGTTGATGGAAGGTTTTTTTTTTCCATGGGAAAAGATAAAAAAAAAGATCAATCCTACGCTTTGGCTGGTCTCTCACAAGCTAATATTGCAAAAACTATACTTCCTTTGTGGAAATTACGAAAAAAAGAAGTACGTGAATATGCTAAGGCGAAAGGCTTTGAAAGGTTAATTAAAAAAAAGGAATCTCAGGGAATATGTTTCATAGAAAATAATTTTCAAAGAAAGTCCTATCACAATTTTTTAGAAAAAAAGGTTAAAGGATTAAGAGAACGTCTACAAGGAGGAAATATTCTATTAAATGGTAAAGTTATTGGAAAACATGAGGGTTATGTTTTTTTTACTATAGGACAACGTAATCTTGGTATTTCATTAGGGTATCCCGTTTACATAAAAGAAATCCGATCAGAGACTAATGAGCTGATAGTGGCTAAATTTAAAGACCTGTCTTGCTGTGGAATGTATGTTATTGAAGTTGTTTGGAGTAAATGGAAACAGTTTCTTCCCTTTTCTAAAGTTAGAGTTAGAATTCGCTACAATGGAAGATGTATAGCTGTTACAGTTAAATCTGGACAGTATGGATTGTTAGTAACATTTTTAGAAGATAGTGGATCGGTTGCACCTGGTCAATTTGCTGTTTTTTACGATGAAGAAAATGATATCTTATTCTCAGGAAAAATTATAAAAACTTTTTAGTAACGATATTTTCTTTTTAGTAACGATTTTTTATTATAAACTTTAAGCAGATGTAGGGGATTCATCGCTACCTTATACTGTAACAATATAAGGTAGAGGAAAGTCCAAGCAACTAAAGGCAACCCACTTCCCGATCCTTATTGTTATAAAAAACTATGGGATGAAGAAGGCATAATTTAGCAATAAATAATGACAGAAAGTGCCACAGAAAATATACCGCTTTTTTACAAAGTAAGGGTGAAAAGGTGGGGTAATAGCCTACCGCTTATTTGGTGACAAATAGGGCATGGTAAACCTTGGGTGTTGCGAGGTTAAAAAGTACATGGGTAGTCTTTCCCCTTCCCTATATTGATAAACAAATCAATACGGGATTGTAACAGGTAGACCGCTAACGATGCCACTGGCATCAGATAAATGATGAAAGATAGGAATTTTTCTATTGAACAGAACTTGGCTTACGTACCTACATCTCTTATTTTTTTCAATTCCGATAAACAGACTACTCTCTAGTAAAATTAACCTTCTTTACTAAGTTGTACAACCTCTAAAAATAATTTTACAAATTGATCGAGATCTTCTTTATAAAGAAATATTTTATGTTTGATAACATTCCCTTCACCAAAATTACATTTTTTTTCAGTGATTGTAATATACTTCTCCCCCCTTTTGGTAGACCTCAAATCTATAAAATATGTGCGACTTCTAGCCTTGATAACTTTGGTATGCAGTGGAGCATACCTTTCCAATCCTCTATCTATTTCACTTCCCATTATATATATGTATCTATTATAGTAGAAAAAAAATAAAATCTACAAAAAATTGTACAGGTATAACAATGCAACATATAAGCAATTCTGTAATATCTGTCATATTGTATTCTATACTTTAAATAAAAATAGCAATAGTTTTATTTTTTAACCTGTTCAACTAGTGTGCTAAAAACATCAGGTTCTTTGTAGGCTAAGAAAGCCAAAACCTTCCTATTTAAAATAATGCCTTTCTTTCGTAGCAAAGACATGAAAGAAGAATAACTGCAATCATGCATGCGAACTCCAGCATTTATCCGAAGAATCCAAAGCTTACGTATCTCCCCCTTTTTTTTTCTACGATCTCTATAATTATAGGCAAGAGCCCGCTCTACTGCATTTTTAGCAACAGTATAGACATTTTTCCTACGCCCACGATAACCAGATGCCCGTTTAAGAATACGTTTCCTTCTGGCACGAGAAGCCACACTATTAATAGACCTAATCATACTTTATAAATTAAAAGTTGTCGAACTTTCGCTTGATCAACTTTAGAAACAAACCCCATCTTCGTTAATCTTCTCTTTTGCTTTTTAGACTTTTGATACTGTAAATTATGCGTCTTAAATGCATGTTTTCTTCGTATAATCCCCTCTCCTCTCCATTTGAATCGCTTCTTCGCTCCACTATTACTTTTCATCTTAGGCATTTGAATTTATTTTCCTTGGCGATAAGATAACAATTTTTCGCTTTCCAACCCTCTTTTCAACGCGATCAGAAATATATTCCTCTACAACTTCGATAAATCTATCTAATAATTTCTTTCCAATATCTTGAAATACAATAGTACGACCTATGTACATTATGTATAATTTAATTTTGTATCCCTGTTGCAAAAACTTTTTAGCCCGCTCTGCTTTATTTAAAAGATCCCCTTCCTCTATAGTCGTACGAAACTTAATCTCTTTTAATCCACCTTTTATGCTATTTTTCTTCGTAATCTTATCTTTTTTCTTTTTTTTATATTCGTATTTAGCATATTCTACTATAGTGTAAACAGGCGGAACTGCTTTATTGCTAACTACAACCAGATCCATCCCATTCTGTTTAGCTAATTCCGTCGCTTTTTGAAAAGTATAAATACCATTCTCCACATTTTCTCCTATCAAACGCAACATATCGTTAGGAGTCAAAAAAACTCTATTATCCCTATTTTTAGGAAGAAAAGAAGACTTACCTTTTCTATTCATTTTTAATAATAAAAAACCAACCGCATAAATATATACGATATATCTTATATCCCTTTACTAAACCTTTCACCTTTTCCCAGTAGTATATTTTATTTAAACCTTAAATATTACTATCATAATATATGGTGTTATAAAAATAATAATAAATAGCTATTTTATTCATTAATGGTTACTAAAACAATAGGAGCAGCCTTAGAAGGTATCGATGGGAGAATTATCGAGATAGAGGTAAACATCATCAACGGGTTAGGCTTTACCATTGTTGGATTGCCTGATGGAGCTGTTAAAGAGAGTCAATTTCGAATTGAATCTGTATTGAAACATTTGGGGAAAATAATGCCACGCAGAAAAGTGATTGTAAATTTAGCACCTGCGCATATACGAAAAGAAGGATCAGCCTACGATCTTGCTATAGCTCTTGCTGTTTTACATGCTTCTAAACAAAATCAATTGGCAGATATTGAGAATTATATGATTTTAGGAGAGTTATCACTAGATGGCTATCTTCGTTCCATTAATGGAGAATTATCTATGACCTTTTCTGCTAAAAAACATGGTTGCAAAGGTATTCTTTTACCCATGGTCAATGCGGGAAATGCGGCTATGGTAGATTTTCCTGTGTATGGTATTTGTCATATTCAAGAAGCCATTGATTTTTTTGAAAAAAAAAAACAAATAAAGAAATCAAATCCTTCTCCTTTCACAACAAAAATTTTCGAAGTAAATAAAGATTGGAAAGATATAAAAGGACAATGGCTAGCAAAAAAAGCACTAGAAGTAGCCATTTCTGGGAGGCATCATATGCTTATGATGGGACCACCTGGTGTTGGAAAAACTATGCTAGCACAACGTGTTCCTAGCATTATGCCAAATATTTCAGTAAAACAAGCATTAGAAGTAAGTAAGATATATTCAGTAGCTAAGTTAGAGAAAAGATGGGATTATGGCATGCAACCTCCTTTTCGATCTCCTCATCATACCATTAGCGATCGTGCTTTAATAGGTGGAGGAACAATGGTACAACCTGGAGAAATATCTCTTGCACATCATGGTATTCTTTTTCTTGATGAATTGACCGAATTTAAGCGCAATACATTAGAAGTTCTGAGACAACCGTTAGAAGAAAAAAAAATAGCCATTCATCGAACACAAAGTAAAGTTGTTTTCCCTGCAGACTTTATTTTAATTGCTAGTATGAATCGCTGTCCATGTGGCTATTATATGAGTAATGATCAATTGTGTAGATGCTCCCCAATTACAAGAAAACGCTATCTACATAAAATTAGTGGTCCATTTCTTAGTAGAATAGATATTTATATAGAGCTAACTCCTATTAATTTGTTACGGTTACATAAACTTCCTTTGGGAGAAGGTAGTAAAAAAGTACAGGAAAGAGTACAAGAAGTCCACTCCATACAAAAAAAAAGATATGAAAAATATCCATTTTTATATAATAGTCATATTCCAGCTTCCCTTTTAGATACTTTCTGTCCACTTACATCTACGGCTCAAAAATTCTTCCAACAATATATTGCAAAGTTTTCTTTTTCTAAGCGAAGCTATGATCGTATATTAAAGATTGCACGTACATTGGCTGATCTTGTTAAAAAAAACTTTTTAGGAGTAGAAGAAGTAAGTCAAGCTATTCTCTTTCGACAATTGGGTAATACTTTTACTGATTAATCTTGCGATGCTCGTATAAGTCTTTCGTTAATAGTGTTTCCCAAGCCTTTATTTGGAAAAAAATGGGTCCAAATTTCATCAAGATTCTGTTGATCTAAATAATGCATAGCAGAAAATAACTTCCTTCCCGCTTCTTCTAAAGATCCTTGTAAAGAAAGAACCCGTTGTCGTGATGATGTAATAGGTAATATAGGTTTTGAAAAAACTAATAATCCAACTTTTTTATCGTTAGGTATATATCGTATTTCTTCCATACTTTTGATGAGAAATACTGTTCTTGGCGAATAATGTCGACCAACTTTTCCAGCTGTTTTTAATGAAGAGACATAGCTTAATTTTCCAACAACTTTTTCCAACACTTCTTCTGTGATTGCACCTAAACGATTAAGTACAGGTTTACCTGATATACAACTAACAATAGTGGACTCAAGACCTAAACAACAAGCTCCTCCATCTAAAATGTAAGGCAGTCTTTCACCTAATTGTGCATCAACATGAAAAGCAGTTGTAGGACTAATATTACCAAAAATATTGGCACTTGGAGCAGCCAATGGACATGATAACTTTTGTAATAACTCCATTGTCATAGCATGATCAGGGATGCGAATAGCAATCGTTGATTGTCCTGCTGTGATTAGAGGTGAAATACCTTTTTTAGAAGGAAGAATTAGCGTCAATGCACCTGGCCAAAACTTTTCAGCTAATCTTTGAGCTATAGGGGGAAAAGAAGTAACTAAACTTAACAGTTGTGATATCGATCCAACATGTACAATAAGTGGATTATCATGGGGGCGATTTTTTATAGTAAAAATATTTTCTACGGCTTTTTTATTCCATACATTAGCAGCCAAACCATAGACTGTTTTTGTTGGAATAGCTACCAATTCTCCCTTCTTTAAAAGAGACACAGCATGTAAAATATCTTTCCCTATCACATCTATCTGAAAAGAGGAGTGAAAGGGATTCGAACCCTTGCTACATTTCTGTAAACTTGTGTTCCAGACAAGTTCCATAAACCACTCGGACACCACTCCAAGCTGTTGTACCCAAGGCCGGACTCGAACCGGCAAGGTATATTACCTTTAGTTTTTGAGACTAATGTGTTTGCCATTTTCACCACTTGGGCTAGTGAGGTTGCAGGTGGACTTGAACCACCATATAAAGTTTTGCAGACTTCAACCTAAAACCATTCGGACACACAACCACTTTTTTAAACTATTCTTCATCTAATACTTCCAATTCTCTTAAATTGCCAAAATCACCCAATGTCGCTTGTTTCAAAGCTTCTTTTTTCCCTTTTTTTGCAAATTCCTTCTTTTCTTTACTCAAAACTTTAGTATCGTAGGTAGCGAGATGAGAAAAAATAATTTTTTCAAAATTGAAATTGAAATCAAGTACTATAAAAGGTAAGGTTTCACTTTCCTTGAGATCCGAACCATCCTTTTTCTGTATATCTTTATTATAAACTAAAGATTCTAAACCATGAGTAAAAGAAACAATCCATCCATTTTGCACTTTTTTAGACACTACACCTGTATGTTGACTTCCTACAACAAAAATATCCTTAAAATGGTTCCATGGATTTTCAGATTCTACCTCACGTTTGCTCAATTGTAAAATTTTCCTTTCTCTACGCTCTTCAACTCCAATTACCATCACTTTAATTTTTTCTCCCATTTTTAGAACAGATCTAGGAGAACTTATTTTCTTCAACCAAGAAAGATGTTCTCTTTCCAAAAATCCTTCCAGCCCCTCTTCCAATTCCATCAATACTGATTTATCAAAAAATCTTCGAACAATAGCATCATGTACTGTCCCTAGAGCATATTTAATAGAAAAATCTTCTTGTTCAGTAGGATGAACTTTAGTAGCTTTAATACTTAAATACAACTCTTGTTTGAGTGGCTCTCTGTTTATATCCAATACAACACATTTTACTTCATCACCCTCTTCTAATAGCTCTTCCGCATTTCTAGTAAAAGAAGAATAAGATAACTCAGAGATATGTATAAATGCTTCTATTTTATGTACTTCTAAGAAGGCGCCGTAAGCAATTACTTTTATAACCTTACCGACAACAAGACTTCCCTTTTGTATATCTTCTGGAAAATCATCCCATGGATTTTTTAAGAGAGCTTTACGAGATAGAGAAACCTGCTGTTTCCCTTTATCAAAACCAATAATAACAACTTCTAGCTTAGCACCTTCTAAAAAAACAAGATTACCTTCGTCATCTTTTACTTCATCTGGTTTTTCTATTCTTCTAGACAAAGTCATCTCACCAGCAAAAATAAGACCCACAATCCCCGTAGTGCCAATTTCTGCAAAAACCCCAAAAGAGGCTGTATTTTTGACAGTACATTCTACAACCTGACCTATTTCAATAGATGAAAAAAGTTCTTCTACTTGCCTATCATGTTCTTGTTCTACAATAGCCCTATGTGAAACGATTATATTTTTTTTAAAGCGGTTAATGTTTAAAACTAGAACAGGAATTTTTTCATCTTGTGTTGGCAATTGATTGAAAGCATATTTTCCCATATGAGAACCAGGAAGAAATGTTTCTACACCATTAATGTTGAGTATTAATCCACCTTTAACTTTTTTTTTAAATATACCATATACAACAGTCTTCTCTTGATGAGCTTTCTCCAAAAGAAACCATGTTTCTAAATATATAGCCTCTTTTGTAGAGGCTTCAACTTCACCTTTTCTGTTTTCTGTTCTAGTTACAAATATTTTTACTTCTTCGCCCTTCTCTTTTTTTTCTAACACTCGATTATCAGAGAATGGAAGTACAGCATCAATACCTCTGGTGATATTGACAAAAGCCACCTGATCATTCTTTTCAACTATCTTGCCATTGACCAATCCTGCAGATATCGGAATAGACCAATTGGATAACATCTTTTCCCAAAGAATTCTGCTTTCATCCTCAGATTTACCATACAATCTACTCATCAACCTAAATCCATCTGACTTCTTTGGCTTTATTCCTTTTGGTGCAACTTCTATCTTTTCTTTTTTTAGTATTTCCTCCGACATATGAAAGTAATTTCAATTATCAACATCATTTTATTTAACCACGACTATACTCTAAACTATCACCCTAAAGATAATCTTTTTTAAAGAATTTGTCTCCATACACGAAGATTAAAGAAGATACATCATTAAAAAAAATTAAATTGTGACATGTCAAATATCTTTTTTTCTCACTTACACGCGCATACAGAGTATTCTCTATTGGATGGAGTTTCTTCTGTTGAGGATTCTTTTACTCATATCAAAAATATGAAAATGACATCTTTAGCCATAACAGATCATGGAAATATGTATGGAGTTCCCCGATTTGTCTTTCATGCCCAAAAAGTAGGACTTAAACCTATTATTGGATGTGAGCTATATATCACTTCAGGAAGCTTACATGATAAAAAAGATAAAAAAATTTACCATCAATTAGTCCTTTCTAAAAATTTAAAAGGTTATCAAAATTTAATTCAACTTTGCTCTTTGGGTTACACCCATGGATTTTACTATAAGCCTAGAGTAGATTTAGAGGCTATAAAAAAATATGCAGAAGGACTTATTGCAACAACTGGCTGTCTAAATTCCATAATAGCACAAGCTATTTTACAAGACAGAATAAAAGAAGCTGAAAAAATTTTCCTAGAATGGCTAAATATTTTTGGAGAGGACTACTACATAGAACTCCAAAGACACGGTATAAAAGAACAGGACAAATTAAACCAAATTTTATTAGAATGGCATAAAAAATATCGTGTTAAAATTATTGCCACGAACGACAGTCATTATGTTAAAAAAGAGGATGCTAAAGCCCATGATGTACTACTCTGTATTCAGACTGGTAAAAAGCTAACAGATAAACAACGACTCAAATTTCATCAAGATGCTTTCTATTTAAAATCTCCTCAAGAAATGTTAGAACTTTTTTCAGATTACCCCGAAGCTATTGAAAATACTGGAGAAATTGTAGACAAAATAGAATCTTTTTCACTAGAAAGAGAGATTTTAATGCCTTTTTTTCCTATTCCTACCAAATTTAAAAGCCAGGATTTATATCTCCAACATCTTGCTTACGAGGGGATAAAAAAACGTTATAGGAATGTAAATGAAAAAATAAAACAAAGATTGAAACGAGAATTGAGAACTATTAGTAACAAAAAATTTTCTGGCTATTTTCTAGTAGTACAAGATTTCGTTAATGAAGCAAAAAGAAGAAATATTATGGTGGGCCCTGGACGAGGATCTATAGCTGGGTCTATTGTAGCATATGCATTGGGAATTACGGATGTAGATCCATTGGAAAATAATCTTCTTTTTGAACGTTTTTTGATTGAAGAAGGCGAGCGTCATACCAATCCAGATATTGACATTGATTTTGAAGAAAAAAGACGTATGGAAATTATCGATTATGTAGTGAAAAAATATGGCAAGCCACAAGTAGCACAAGTAACTACTTTCAATATCATTGGTGCCAAATCTGCCGTTCGTGACACAGCTCGAGTTATAGAATTACCACTACGTGATGCTGATATCCTAGCAAAAAAGATTCCCAACCAGCCCAATTATTCTCTTAAAAAAGCATTTCAAGAACTTCCCGATTATAAAAATATTTTTTCCCAAAAAAAAGGACTCCCATATGACACCTTGAAACTGGCATCTACTATTGAAGGAAAAATTCGACATGTAGGGATTCATGCTGCTGCCTTAATTATTTCGCCATATCCTATCACCAACTATGTTCCAGTTACACTAAATAGAGATACACAACTTTTAGTGACCCAATACGATGGAAATACAATTGAAAAGGTAGGAATGTTAAAAATAGATTTTTTGGGAATAAAAACATTAAATGTTTTAAAAGATTGTTTGGAATTGGTAAAAAAAAATAAAAATCAAGACATTGACTTACTGAACCTACCTAAAAAAGATGAAAAAACCTTTCATCTTTATCAAAAGGGTAAAACTATTGGAACTTTCCAATTTGAATCAGAAGGAATGCGACAATATTTGAAGCAACTTGCTCCCAATCGCTTTGAAGACTTAGTTGCTATGAATGCATTGTATAGACCAGGACCAATGAAATTTATACCTTCTTTCATTCGAAGAAAACATGGAAAGGAAAAAATTGTTTATCCTCATCCTCTACTGAAAGAAATATTGACCTCTACATATGGAATAGTAGTCTATCAAGAACAAATTATGAAAATAGCTAGAACTATTGCCTATTATTCCCCTGAAGAATCTGATATGATTAGATGGGCTATGGGAAAAAAGAAGATTAAAGAGATGGAAAGACATCGTCTTATTTTTATCAATGGTGCACAGAAAAAACATGCTCTCTCTTACGAAGAGGCAGAAGATATTTTTAAAAAAATGGTAGAATTTGCTAAATATGGATTTAATCGTTCTCATAGTTTTTCTTATGCTACCATTGCATATCAAACAGCATATTGCAAAGCACACTACCCTGAAGAATATATGGTAGCACTGCTTTCTAACCATCAAAATGATATTAAAAAACTTTCATTTTTCTTGGAGGAAACAAAAAATATGGGGATACAAGTATTACCTCCACATATCAACAATAGTAACATTTATTTCAAAGTTTCTGAAAAAAACAAAATTCGTTTTGGTTTAAATGCCATTAAAGGTCTCCGTCAAGCCGCGAACGAAATAGTTCAAGAACGTAATAAGAATGGCAAATATAAAGATATTTATGATTTTGTACAACGTACCAGCAAATGTAAAATCAATAAAGCAGTTTATCACTCATTGGCACAATCTGGATGTTTTGATATTTGGAAGATACACAGGAAACAATATGTATATGCAACAGAAGGAGGGATTAGCTTTATAGCTCAATTACAAAAACAATATGCCAAAAAAAAAGAAAGTCAGCAACTTTCTCTTTTTTCCCATAGTATGTTGCATATTGAAGAATTAAAGCTTCCAGATTGTAAAAAATATACGTTGACAGAAAAGTTACTCTTAGAAAAAGATCTACTTGGATTGTATATATCGGGACATCCTTTGGATTCTTACAAAGACTACATGCATATCTATAAAAGTTCCGATTTAAATGTAATAACAGATTCCAAAAAGGGTCAGTATAATGTAGTAGCTGTATTGAGAAAAAAAGAAAAAAAACATAACAAAAAAGGTAAAGTTTTTACTTTAATATATTTGGAAGATATGCAACAACAAGCCTCTCTTTTTCTCTCCGAAAAAATAGAAAAAAAATATGATCAAATATTACAACCTGGACAAGTTGTCTTAATAAAATTAGAAGGAAAAAGTCGTCCTCAATACCATAGTCGAGAAGAAAAACAACAGGTTTTTTTTTCTATTCTTAATTGTAAACTTCTCTCATATGTTGTAGAAAATCATCAAAAAGATATTCATGTATATGTGAATATGGAAACTTGTACCAAAAAAAAATTAAGCCTGTTAGTAAATCATATTTCAACATGTCAAGGAAAAAGTAAATTTTATCTAATCTTACATGATAAAAATAGAATAGCATGGAAATTGTTATATTATTCCAAGGTTAATCTTTTCCTTTTTACAAAAAAAATAATAACATATCGAACAAGAAGTGTAACAAATGACAAAATTGAACTATGTATTTGATATCTTGTCCGCAGGATTGTTTTTTTTATTATGGCATACGATACAGTTTTAATATTAAGGGTCGTTCCTATACAAAATTGAAATCTGTTTGCAGATTATCAAATATATTAATCTTGGTAATAGATTTGATCCAGGGGGGTTAATTTAATAGGTAGAGTATCTCAATGGCTTTGAGAAGGCATGGGTTCGAAACCCTTATCCTCCACATAATTACAATTATGCATAACTATATACATAGATATTTAAAAAAGTTTTTTTTTCCTGTTTTTCTTTTCTTTTTTCTTTTTTTATGGAGTTCTCCTATATCTGATAAGATGAGAGGGAAGCGTATCCCTTATGCACCGAGAAGACCATATGGAAGAGAAAATAGCTCATATACATATGAGGACTTTCCTACTGTTTTTGAAGAATTAGGACTTCAACTAACCGAAAAACCAATTTTTGATGATTTACCACTTCTGCCTATTACAGCTATAAGATACAGCTCAGAATACATTTCAAAAGAGTGGCATCCATCTCAAAAAAAAAATAAAGATGAGGAGTTACAAAATGAAATAAAAAAAATCAGTCTACAGTATAAGAGTCAATTAAAAGACATCCTCAAAGGTGAAGGAAATAAAAAAATATTACTACGTTTTATAAACGATAAGATAGGATATGGAATATATGTTGCATATGGAAAAAGAATAAACAAAGGGGATTTAGTTACTATTTATTCTGGAAGAGTGGGAAAAACAAAACTTGGTCATTCCTCTTACCGATGGAGATATCCTCACAAGAGAAATACTGTCCTCTATATCCCAAATAAAAAAGAGTATGAAGCCTCATTGGAAGCCATGTATGTATGCAATATAGCAAGTTTTTGCAACCATAGTGACAATCCTAACGTAGCTATCTGTCTTTTATGGGTAGGATGCAATAAATTTAATAAGGTAGGGGAAGAATTAGGATTCTTTGTAAGTGTATATATTGCCTTACGTGATATTGATGAGAACGAACAAATATGTGTTAGCTATGGAAAAGAAAAATATTTCTCTCGAAGGGAAAAACTTGAAATCTAATAAAAAAAATTTTATAATAATATGAAAAGATTACTATCGTGGTTTTTCAATCTATGGTCTTCACACGAAAAAAATATACCATCTACTTGTTCTACTCCAAATGTTATTGTAGGGGTTATAAATCATGTTTCTTCTGAATATGCTTTTTTAATACAAAAAGGTAAAAAAGGTATAGATCCCATCGTAAAGAAAGTGGATCTCAAATATAGTTGGCACGGAGACTTAGTAGAGGCGGTACTTGGAACAACAAAAGTAAAAGGTAGACCTGTTGCAAAAATTACAAAAATCCTTCGAAGAGGGAAAAAATATCATGTTGGAAGACTTGTTTTGTATCAAAATAGATGGGCCTGTTTCCCTCATAAGAGACGCTTTTACTCACCTATTTTTTTAACTGAAAAAATAGAAGATGGAAAAAAAAATAGTTTTGTAAAGGTTTGCATTTTACAATGGTCCAATAAATTCAACAAAGCAGAGGGAAGATTAGTAAGCTATCTAGGAAATGGAGACAAACCAAATGTGGCCAAACAAGTGATGCTATCAAACTTCAATATACGGACTTATTTTCCTCCTTTAACAATCAAAGAGTCAAAATGTTTTAGCGATAATATAGATGTAAAAAAACACATTCACCGAAGAAATTTTACATCTACTCCTACCTTTACTATTGATCCTAATGATGCACAAGATTTTGATGATGCTCTTTCTGTAATATGGGAGAAAGATAAAAAACTCTATGAAATAGGTATTCATATTGCTGACGTTGCCCACTATGTTAAAGAAAAAGGAAGCATTGATAGAGAAGCTTTAAAAAGAGGTTGTTCCACCTATTTTCCCAAAGAAGTAATTCCAATGCTTCCAGTTAATCTTTCCAACCACCTATGTTCTTTAAAACCTAATGAACATAGATTGGCATTATCTGTAGTACTTCATGTAGATAAAGATGGTCATATCAAAAAAATTTGGATAGGAGAAACAATTATTTTTTCACAAAAAAGGTTTACTTACGAAGAAGTCGATAGCATATTGAAAGGAGGAGAAGATCCTTTTAAAAAAGAAATTTTAATACTCAAAAAAATAGCATCTATTTGGCGTAAAAAACGAATTGAAAATGGAAGTATTGTTTTCAATTTTAAAGAAACCTCAGTAGTTCTAGACAAAAATGGATTGCCCGTCTCATTCGTTGATAAAAAAATCGGAGAAGCTAATTTTTTAGTTGAAGAATTTATGTTACAAGCTAATAATTCAGTTGCTTGTTTCATTCACAAAAAGGGAATTACTTCTTTGTACCGTGTTCATAATCCACCAAAGACAGAAAAAATTCAATATTTTTTTTCTGTCTTGCGACATTTTAAAATTCCTTTTAATGCACAGGAAACATCTATTTCTAATATTATTAACAAAGTATTATATCATTCTGTTGGAAAACCGTACGAAAGTCTAATTCAAATGAGTACCATGCAATTAATGTCAGCAGCTTATTATTATATTGATCCTACAGGACATTTTGGTTTAGGGAAATTTTTCCATTATTATACACATTTTTCTTCACCTATTAGACGCTACCCAGATTTATTGGTACACCGTATACTAAAAAAATACTGGAAAAAAGATAATGTAAAAGCTAAACCATGTAACTATCAAAAAATTGCCTATCATTGTTCTGAACGTGAAAGAGAATCTGTACTTGCAGAACGGTCTATGTTAGATTTTTATCAAACTCTCCATCTTCAGAAACAAACTGAAAAAGAATATAAAGCTACTATTGTAAAAATGGGAGATTATTCTATGGATTTATATATCACCAAAAAGAATAAATACATTCATGTAAAATATAACAGCCTAAAGGATGATTATTATAATTTTGATTCTAAACGTTTTCTAATATTGGGTAGTAGAAGTAATAAATGTTATAAATTAGGGGATACTATCTCTATTCAAATTCATTCCTGTAATCCAATTGAACGAAAAGTAGAGGTTAAAATTTTGCTTTAGGAAAAAAATCCTTGTGATTTAATGTGAGAGTGGCTCAGTGGTAGAGTACAACCTTGCCAAGGTTGTGGTCGCGGGTTCGAATCCCGTCTCTCACTCCTAGTCCAGGTGGTGAAAATGGTAGACACGCGGGATTTAAGTCCCCGTAGTTCAGACTGTGCGGGTTCAAGTCCCGCTCTGGACACTTGTATAGTTAGATAAAATGAGGAATATTATTCAGTGGAAAAGGTTCCTTGTCTTTGATATGGTATATCCAATTTTCTACTCCATTTGTTAATAAAACAAATGGACTTTTTATATAGGCATGATAACGAAAAAGTTGATAAAAATCTTGACTATTGGGTTTTTTTCCCCAGGACTTACATTCTACCAAAAGATATGGTTCATAGTTAGAATTATATGCTAATAGATCGGATCTTTTTTTTCTTTTGTGACAATGTACTGTAAATTCAATACTTATTCTATGTAGCTGATATTGATATTTTTCCACCAATATCTGGATAACTTTTTGACGCACTAATTCTTCTGGAAAACAACGAAAATATTTTTTTCGTATTTGACATAAGATATAAGAAAGACCATTCTCTTTTTTTATAATGTGATTTTTGAGCATAACCGAAATATGAAATATAATGATAACAAGAAAGAAAATAAAAGTAATACTATCCAAGATTTGATAAATACTGTTTCTTCACTACATCAAGATAATAAAAAAAGAAAATGGGGTCTTTTATTATTCATTTGGAAAAAACATTTTCCTGAAACAGCTCAATATATTGCATCTTTTTATGGTAAAGAAAAAAAATTATATATTGGCTTCCTTTCATCTATTTTAGTCCATGAATATAGGTTGAAAAAAAATAAGGTCATTACTATCATCAATAAAAATTTTTTTGAAAAAGAGGGAGAAGTAGATTTTATAGAAAACATTATCTTTTTTATTGCTTAATTTTCTATATGATGATTACCAAAATTTTTAATTTTTTTAAAAAACTTTTTGAACACCCTGAACAGCATTTCATACTGTTGATTTATATACAACCTTTCATCCATTTGATCTCTAGTATACTCTGGTTTTTTTGTAAACTCACCAATCAGTATAATCTATATTTACACACTTTATCTTACTTCACTCTTTCGTATAATATATATATCTGCTATTATCGTCCTTGGATTTTAATTACTTATGGTTTTTTTCATTCTTCTTGGTCTAATCTGATTTTTAATATTCTATTTTGTATAAAAATGGGAAAAATTATTAGTTTTTTTTTGCATAGTTCCCGACTGGTTATTATTTATCTAGGAAGTTTATTAGTTGCAGCTATCTCTTTTGTTTGTATAAGTAGTATACTACCTCCAATCTACCCCATCTCTGCTCAAACTGGTATATATGGTTTATTGGGTGCTTGTTTTGCACTTACACCAGATCTCCATATTACCATTTCTTTTTTTACAATGCGTATTAGAACATTGGTACATATAATGACCATATTCTGTTTCCCCTATTTTTTGACAGGAGAATGGGCAAAATTAACGGCTCTTGCGTGTAGCTTTTGCTGGGGTTATTACTATATTCGATATTTTCAAAAAAATCGTACTGAAAGAATTACATAAAAAAATTACCTTTACAAAAATATATAGCATGCTGTTATATAGACATTTTCTTAATTAAAGATGATATACTTGTTTTTTCTGTTAGCCAGTTAACTAATTCTCTCCGTTGTAATATTATTTGTTCAGTGGTATTTCTATCCCTTACTGTAACTTGATCATTATTTATGCTATTATCATCGATAGTAGCAACATAAGGTGTACCAATAATATCAGATCGGGCATATCTTTTCCCAATATAACCTCTCTCTTCGTAAAGAAGAGAAAAATATATACGCAACTCATCTGAAAGTTTTTTTGCATAAAAAATATGGCTTTTCTCCAAAGGACAAAGCGTTAATTTATAAGGAGCCAATGGTGCTGGTAAATCAAGATAAATACGCTCTTTATTTTTTTTATTCTTTCCAGTACGTAATCCTGCAGATAAAAGCATTAAAAATATTCTATCCAATCCCGCCGAAGTCTCTATAACATGAGGGAGAAAAGATTTTTTACTTGCAGGATCGATATAAGAGAGTTTTTTTTTAGAATATTCTTGATGATTTTTCAAGTCAAAATTACCACGTGCATGAATTCCTTCGATTTCCTTTCTTCCAAAAGGGAAAAAATATGTAATATCTACAGCAAATTGAGCGTAGTGAGCCAAATTTTGATGTGGCTCTAAACAAAAAGATGAACTAGGAATACCTAATAACCTGTACCATTTCATACGCTGTTCACACCAATAATCAAACCAGTTCTTATCCTCCCCTGGCTCAATAAAAAATTGCATTTCCATTTGATGGAATTCGCGCATACGAAATAAAAACTGTTTAGTATTGAACTCATTTCTAAAAGCGGAACCAATTTGTGCAATACCAAAAGGAATCCTTTGGCGAGTTGTCCTCTGTACCTGTAAAAAGCTAACAAAAATAGACTGTGCAGTCTCTGGTCTCAAATATATCTTTTCTTGTTGATCGGTAAAAGCGCCTACCTTAGAATGAAACATCAAATCCATTTTGCGTACTTCCCCCCATACCACCTCTTCTCTTTTTCCAGGCAAATGAGGAAGATAAAGGATTAATAATTGTTGTAACACCTTTCTATCTCCATCCTTCATTGCAGTCTTCATTTTCTGTAAAAGCTTTTCTGCCAATTCGGAATTTTTTTTTTTAACTTGACTAATATACCCCTCCAATAAATGATCGACTCTATATCTCTTCTTTGTTTTTTTATCCTCTACCACCCAATCATGGAAACAATCTACATGACCAGACGCCTTCCATACACGAGCATCCATTAGAATAGATCCATTCAATCCTACAATATTGGGAAAAAATTGTACCATACTTTTCCACCAAAAATTTTGAATATTCTGTTGCAACAAAACTCCCCTTGGACCGTAATCGTAAACAGCTTGCAAGCGACCATATATTTCACAAGAAGGAAAAATAAAGCCATTGCTAGTAGCGAAAGAGATAATATCTGTCAGTTTAAATTCTTTTTTTAGCATTTTGAGAATAATAGATTAACCCCCCAGAGAGAAATAAAAATTAAGTGGAGTCGGAGGGAATCGAACCCTCGTCCAAAAAAAAAGACCATTAGCTTTCTACATGTTTAGTTGCTATTTATATCTTCAATCTCAATATGGTAAACAACAACCTAATTTGAAATCTAGACATGAAAAAAAACATTGCGAAAACATGTCTTCCCCGCAACATCGTCTGCTTTTCCTTATTTCCCAATGTTGCAAACCTACCTTGGGAGGAGGTATTTACATACCGAAGCTAACTATGAAGATTCACACTCTACACTGTTGCAATAACATTGCTTGAATGAGAAGAATGAACACTTCCACTTACATTGCCAGATAAGCAATTAGAAAGATTTTTTTATTTGGTTAACCTTTCCAAAAAAACCAAACATGCTTACTCAAAAGACTTTGTTCTGTCAAAACCGATCGACCCCTTATTAGGAACCTTTCTGCCCTATAAAAATTATATAAAAAAAACTGAAAAAAGATTTTCAACAGTGTTTATTATAACATTACGTATCAAAAATATATTTCTCTAAGTAAGTATTGGAAAGAATTGTTCTTTTTTCAACTTTTTAACTAGGATACAGCAAAGACCGTTTTTTACGTTTATCGAACTTTAGATTTTACAAAAAATTTTATACCACATTACTATTTTAATAGAAGTTAAACTCGCTGAAAAACTATTCGATATTACTCTATAAATCATCAAATGGTCAAAATCTTTATAAAAAAAATTATATCAAAAGCTATGACGATATAAAATAAAAGCACAAAAAACAAAATTTTTATAAATAAAAAATTCTATATACCATAATACTTTAAGCAGTTGTTTTTTTGAGCTTTATTCTCGATATTCAAATATTTTTTGTAAACTTGGATTGTTATGATGTCCGAAGTAAAAAATATATTAAAAAAGAAAAAACTCTTTATCCCTCTAATGTTGCATCTCTTCTTCGGAAGTGTAAAAAAAGCCAGTAATTACTCTGGACGCGGAAGATATAATAGTAAAAAAAGAAATGTAGAAAGTACTACCTCTAAGATAATGTCTTGTTTTAAAGATTTTATCCTTTTTATTAGCATGGCCTATTTTATTTCATCAGGTAATAAAAGCATTGCACATGTTATAGCAATCACCTTAGCATATATAATTATCTCATTCATCTTAACAGCTATCTGGGGTGATGGAATGAACGCCTTTTTTACTTCATCTTTTTCAAAGATTATGAATTTTCTATTTGTTGGTTCTTCAGAGAAAGAAAGAGAGGGAAAATATAGGTTAGGTAGATCAAATATGGGGTTTGAGCATAATAAAAAAGATAAATCAAGTAAAGGTGTGGAAGAAGAAGATGATGATGAAGAAGAAGATGAAGAGTAAGAGCGAAAATAAGCAAAAAAATTAATAGGGAAAAAATTTTTAAAGTAGCTCTAAAGCAAATCATCCACTATACGATACTTCGAGCAGTTTTATCCTGCTTTATTATCAAGTTACCGTAGTAATTGTATAGTATATAGTAGTTTTCACTTTTCTCCTTCGTTCTACGGGGAATTATGACCAAACCACATTTAAAATTTCTGTATAGTATAATCAAACCTTATAAAAACTTGTTAATTGCTGAAGTTTTTCTTGCTGTTTTTTGGGCTTTTATGCGGTATGTAGATCCATGGGCTATAAGAAACCTGATAGATAGCTTGGCATGTTTACAAGCAGGAAACAGCAATAATAGTCTATTTCAACCTTTAATGTGGATTATCTTAGTTATTACTAGTTGGCATTTGTCAGCTCGTCTTAGTAATATTATTTGGTATACTATTAAGCCCAAACTCAGATTACTTTCAGGGAAAAAATTACTAGAAAGAACTATAAAAAATGATTATAGATACCATAAAAATACGACTCCAGGCAAAATTAATAAACATATTAACAATGTTTTGGAAAGTTTGCCAGAGTTCATAGAGCTTATTATTGATCGTTTTTGGACCACTATATTGGCTTTGATTGTTTCTGTTCTTACTCTTTCTACAATTAATATTAAGCTGGGATTACTTATTTCGTTGAATATTATTATATTCGTTTTTATTATTTTTTTTTCTTACAAAGAAATTATTCTTTTAAATCAAAAATTTGTATCATACCGTGCTTCATTGTCTTCATATTTTATTAATCTTTTTTATAATATTAGCAATGTGCAGTTTTTTAATGGGGAAAAGAAAGAAAAATTACTAGTTCAAAAACATCTGTATAGAGCATCAAATGCTGAAAAATCAATTCAACTATTTATGATAAAACGTTATCTTCTGCAAGGTTTTTGTTTTATTGGATATCAGGTAGTGTCTATGTATATTTTAGCGAACAATTTTATGCTTGGAAAAATCACAGCAGGAGATTTTATTTTTGTTATTCGTATTAATACTTTAATTATTATGCGGTTGTGGAATATCCTAAAAGATGTTACTCTCTTTTTTGATTATAGTGGAAAAATTAGTCAAGCATTGAATATTCTATTAGTTCCTATCGAAGTGAAAGATAAAAAAGATGCTATTTTATCTGTAAAAAGAGGAGCTATTAGCTTTCATAATGTAAGTTTTACTTATCCCAACGGATCTGCTATTTTTACAAAAAAATCTATTACTATAAATCCAGGAGAAAAAGTTGGACTTATAGGCTATTCGGGAGGAGGGAAAACAACTTTTGTACAACTAATTTTACGTTTGTTTGATCCACAATCTGGTACTATTTGCATTGATAACCAAGATATAAGTACGATTAGCAAAAAATCATTGCGAGAATCTATTGCTATCGTTCCACAAGATAATATTCTTTTTAATAGATCTATTATGGATAATATTCAGTATGCTAATCCGATGGTAAAAGAGGCAGAAATTATAAAGGCAGCTAAACGTGCTGGGGCTGATGCATTTATAAGATCTTTACCATACGGATATAGTACCATGGTAGGAGAATTAGGAAACATGCTATCTGGAGGGCAAAAACAACGAATATGTATAGCAAGAGCCTTGGTGAAGAAGTCGAATATTTTAATTTTGGATGAAGCTATGGCACAACTTGATCTAATTACAGAGGAAAAAATTAGGAAAACAATAAATACTATCATAGAAGAGGAAAAAGTTACTATGCTTGTAATAGCTCATAGGCTTTACAGTTTAGTAGGGATGGATCGTATTTTGGTCTTTGGAAAAAATAATATAGTACAAGACGGAAATCACCGTCAGTTAATTAAAGAAGAAGGCGTATATAAAACTTTTTGGGACGAACAAATGAAAGGATTAAGACAAATAAGATAGAAAGACGTTTCCAAAATAGAAAACTAGATAAGGTAGAAATCTTATTTTTTTTTATAAATCTTACATTTAAATAAATGATAAAATTTGATAAACAAGCATATATATATTCTCACACCTCTCCCTTATAGAACCAGAACTTTATAAAAAAGAAAGAACTTTTTGCTTAAATTTATCTTTTTTATTGACGGTACTGACTTGTCAGATTATATTGTAAAATATTTAAAATGATTGACATTAAATAGAATTTTCTATATTAAAAAATTCTAATAAACAGTCAAAAGAATACCCTCAGCTGATAAATAAATAATGAAAGAATAATAAAAATACCATACCACCATTTATATTATTATTTCAGCTACTAATCTTTTACAATACAATACTGTACTACTTATATTTGTTTATTTTAATCAGCATACTCTATGAGAATAGCTCATTACAAACATCACATAGAATAGAATCAGGTGTTTCAGAAAGTCCTTTTGCTAAAAAGAAAAAAGTAGTAATTTTTATTTCACTTTTTCCATTTTCTAACAGACATATGGTATTAATATGTAGACCACTTATCTTGGCTAAATCATTTTGAGAAAAATTTTTTTTCTTACGTATTTTTCGACAAACATTGCCAAAGGTTCGTTTTATTAAAGTTTGAATATGAGACATTTATATAGAATAATTAAGAATAATAAACTCGTCTTTAAAATCTCATTTTTTTAATAAAAAAAATACACATTATAATATGTATTTTTTTCGATTTTTTTACATATATTTCTGCTTTACTATCATTATAGATCTTTTTTTTATAAATTTAGAGTTATAGATGAAGTAAATCATAGAAAAAGAGATAGAAGATTATGAATAGAATTATTTTCTACAACATGATATATATCAGAAATAGAAAATAAGCTTATCTATTAATAAAAAAAGAACAAATAGAAAAAAAACAATAATAAAATCAATTATATATTTCAATACATTATTTTAACTAAAGTTGAAAAACCAACTTTTAAAGAAAAATATTATAAAGGAAAAAAGCACCAATCATACTTGTAAATTATTTTTTTTATAAATCAATTACAAAAAAATTAAATGAACTAAAAATTCTATTTCTCTACAATTTAATTGAAAATAGATGCCATTTTTTTAAGTTACTAATTGATATTGACCGATAATATGTTATATCTTTTATAAACCTAGCAGTCAATATTTTTTTGTTCTATTGTATGAAGATAACTTTCTGTGTCTAACGCCGCCATGCAACCTGAAGCAGCAGCAGTAATAGCTTGGCAATAATGACGGTCTTGAACATCCCCTGCTGCAAAAATGCCTGGAATATTTGTTTTTGTTGTCTTTCCATGAGTTAAAAGATAACCTTCAGTATCATGATGGATATATTCTATAAAAAGTTGACTATTTGGACGCTGTCCTATGGAAATAAAGATACCATCTACGGGAAAAAATCTTTCTTCTTTTTTTTTTTTATCCCATAGTAATAGTTTTTCTACATATTTTTCTCCTAAAATTTTTCTAACTTCCGTCAACCAATGAATAGTAATTTTTTTATTTTTTTTAATAGATTCTTGCATGATGTGTGAAGCACGCATATAATCTTTACGTACAAAAATATGAACCTCTTTACATATTCTAGAAAGATGAAGAGCTTCTTCAGAAGCAGTATCTCCACCTCCTACAATAGCAACTATCTTATCTCGAAAAAAGAAGCCATCACATACCGCACATGTTGAGACACCTTTCCCCCAAAAAAGCTTTTCTCCAGGAATTGAGAGACTCTTGAAAGAAGATCCAGTCGCAATAATAACAGTTCTACTCTTCCATATTTTTTCATCATCAGTATAAAGAGTATAAGGAGTTGTAGAAAAGTCAACACGAACTACAGAACCCTGTATAATATTGGCTCCAAACCGTATAGCTTGACTTTTAAAATCATTCATCATCTCTCTACCTCTTACAGCTTGTGGATATCCTGGATAATTTTCGACATAATTTGTCAAAGTTAATTGTCCTCCAGGTTGACTTCCTTCATAGAGAATGGGCAACAATCCAGCACGAGCAGCATACATTGATGCAGTATAACCAGCAGATCCACCCCCTATAATAAAAACAGAGATTGTCATAAATTATATATAATACTGATAGCGTGTAATCCTTCTTTTAACTACTCATCTAGTTTATACCATTTAGAGAGCTTTTCGAGAATATCTTTTTCTTTTTTTCTTTCCTTTTCAATAAAAGTAAGAGGAGCATTCTCAAGAAAAGGTGGATGATTTAACCTTTCTTGTACCTTTTTTAGGAGTCCCAGAAGACGAGTTTTTTGTTTAGAATTTTTAGAAGAATCTATAGAATCTATCGATGATATAGGAGTCCATAATGTGCAAACCTCCTTTTCATAAACAAAAGAAAATTTCTTATAATCTTTTATTTTATTTTCTCCGAATAAAATTTTCCCATATTTTTTAAAATAAGGAAGTAAACTCCGTACAGAAGTAGGGAAAATATCCTGTTTCCAATATAGTGGCTCCGTTTTCCATCCCTCTCTTTTACGTATTTGACGGATAGAACTGAGAAGCTTAAGAAGCCAATTAACATCGTTTATAAGTTCACAGTTAATTTGGCTAGGATCAACTTTATACCAGTTTTTTTGCATCAAAAAAGTTTTTTGATTCCCTAATGATTGCCAAATTTTTTCAGTAACAAATGGCATAAAAGGATGTATCCATTGTAAAAGCAAAGAGAATAAGTTTTCTACTTCGTATTGTACAGAATGAGCTATCCCTTTCTGTACATCTATTTTTATCATTTCTAAAAAATGTGGACAAAAAATATTCCAAGTCCAACGATAGATAGATACAAAAACTTTAGAAATATGATATTCTTTAAAGAGTTTCTCCCACTCTATCATATGACTATATAAAGAAGATTTGCACCACGCAATAGCTGTATTTTCTAAAGAGGTAGGATCCCTTTCAATTTTTTTCCAACTTGCAATAAGACGGAAACTATTCCAAAGTTTACGTACAAAACGTGACCCTTGATGACATAATCTCTCCTCAAAAAGAAGATCTCTTCCAGCGGGAGAAGAGAAAAGAACACCCGCACGTAATCCATCTGCCCCATATTTGGTTATTAATTGCAATATATCAGGAGAATTACCGAGCGACTTTGACATTTTTTGTCCCGCTTTATCTCGAACTAATCCAGTGAAATATACTTTTCTGAAAGGCGGTAAAGATTTTTCCCTATTTTTAGTAAAAAAATAGCTCATCATAATCATCCTTGCAACCCAAAAGAATATAATATCAGCACCAGTAACTAGTATAGATGTAGGTAAAGAAGGAAATATATTGGATTTCTGACGTGGCACAATACTATCAAAAAGAGAAATAGGGAGAATAGCAGAAGAAAACCAAGTATCTAAAACATCTTTTTCTGGCTCTAAATCTTTCATTTGAAACCTTTCTTCTGGAAAGTCGATCTGAGCTTTTTGTAAAGCTTGCTCTTTATTGTTTGCTACAATATAATGACCATTAGGAAGATAGTAAACAGGGATAGAATGACCCCACCAGAGCTGTCTGGAAAGACACCAATCTTTGATATTATTTAACCATTTCCCATATATCTTAGTAAAATGTTTTGGAAAAAAAGTAATAGCTTGACTCTTAATGGCTTCCAAAGCAGGTTCTGCTAAACCTTTCATTCTTAGAAACCACTGTTTTGATAAACGAGGTTCCACTACACAAAATGTACGCTCAGAAAAACCTATCTTATGCGGATATTCTTCTTCTTTTACCAGTACTCCTAACTTTCGCAAAGCTTCCACCACTTTTTTTCGAGCCTCAAACCTTTCCAATCCAGAAAAATGAATAGCTTTTTTATTTAAAAAACCATCTGAGTCCATTATTTCAATCAGCTCCAAATTATGTTTTTTTGCCAAAAGATAGTCGTTAGGATCATGAGCTGGAGTTACTTTTAGACAACCCGTTCCCAATTTCATATCTACATAAGGATCCGCAATAATAGGGATACATCTTCCAACAAAAGGTAGTAAAGCCTGTTTTCCTATTAATGATTGATAACGTTGATCTTCGGGATTAACACAGATTGCAGTATCTCCAAAAAGAGTTTCGGGACGCGTTGTTGCAACAACAATTTTACCTTTTTTATCAGATAAAGAATAGGCAATATGGTAAAGTTTACCCGACACCTTTTTATATATAACTTCATCATCTGAAAGAGCAGTTTTTCTTTTGGGATCCCAATGAATCATACGCCAATCTCGGTAGATAAGACCTTCTTTGTGGAGAGCTATAAAAGCTTCTGTAACTGATTCAGAATGATTAGAATCGAGGGTGAAATAACTCCTTTCCCAATTACAAGAAAGACCTATTTTTTCCATTTGTTGCAGAATAATATTGCTGTATTTTTTTTTCCATTTCCCTGCATATTGAAAAAAATCAGCTTTATTCAACATTTTTTTGGAAATTCCTTTCTCTGATAACCATTCCCATACCTTAGCTTCTGTAGCAATAGAAGCATGATCAATACCAGGAACCCAGCAGACCTCCTCCCCCTCCATACGCTTTTTCCGAATCAAGATATCTTGGAAAACATAGCTTAAAACATGCCCCAAATGTAATTGCCCAGTAACATTGGGGGGAGGTAATATAATAGTATAAGGTTTTTTGGAAAAAGTCTTAGAGGTCATACAACCAGTTTTTTTCCATGCTTTATATATTTCTTCTTCTATAGTTGGCCAATAACATGTTGTTGGAATAGTCATAAAAAAATTTACTATCAAAAATCAACCTTCTCTATTTTATACCAAATTTACAGGAATGTCTTACAACTATAATTATCATTTTAGATCTTTTAAATGATGTAAAAATTATTTGATATAGACAAAGTGAACTACACAATATCCCTATTTCGCTTTTCTTAACCTTTAAAAATTACTATGATACTAATTGTTTTTTCTAAGAATTAGAGACCTAAAAAAGAAAGTTTTTTTCTCAACAATAGGTAAATCAACTTGCAATACCATATTTTCGAGAATATACTACCTATTTTTTTGCAAATGTTACTAAAAAACTGATTTACTGTAAATTTGAGTACAAAATATTTTTAATTGTATAAAAAAATAGTTCTTTATTTTAAAAAACTACATATCATAATATGATTTTTATAGTAATTTCATTTTTATACTATCTCTTTTTTTATTTATATGTTGCGATATATTTTGTATATGATTTATAATCCTTAATTATGGTAATTTGATCTTTTCTTCTTTATCATAGAATTAATATAAAATAACGAGCGTTGGTTTTTGTATTTTTGTACTGTAGTGTGAGTATCTCGACATTCTCAATCTGTGTTGTTTATAGTGTCAAAACTGCTACTACTAAACAATAATCAAAGTTATTATATATTGATAATTATGTTAGAATCATTAAAAAAAAGGATGAAACTTATAGTGAAGGGGATAATTTTTTTTGTAAGAGATATGCTTGTATCACTTGTTAAAAGGGTAGTTATGTTTTTCTTTTTACTTATTGTTGGGGGAAAAGTAATATCGCTTATTAGTGAGATATTTTCAGAAAAGTCGTCGAATATTGCCCCTCCCAATACTGTTTTGATTATTCCTCTGCAAGGAAATTTTGTTTTTTGCAAACGTAGAGAGAGTTTTTTTCATCATCTTTTGAAGAAAAAGAAGAGACAGCTAGATAATACTTCTTTTTTAGAAATACGTAAGTCTGTTTTATCTGCTATAGTTGATCCCAATATTTTGGGGATTTTGATAGATGTACAAAATAGTAATATTTCCTTTGGAGAGTTAGCTGATCTTTTGAGTTCTCTTTTTTTGAAATATAAAAAGGAGACAGGTAAAAGTGTAGTTCTAAATATTAGAAATGGATATATCACTAAAGATTGGTTGGCTTTTTCTAGAAAAATAGGGGCGAAATTAGTTTCTTCAAAAGAAATCTTTATTTCTGCAGATGGTATGCATGTTCCATATTTTAGAAAAGCTTTTGAAAAAATAGGTCTAAAATTCACTGTTTTTTCAACAGGTAAGAGAAAGACATATGGAGAATATCTGGATCGTGTTAAAGCAAGTGAAGGTTTTAAGGAACAGATGCAATATGTATTTGCAGAGAGATGTAAATATTACAGTAAATATATAGGGGATCTGTTTCAGATAGATAACATTAATCTGTTACGTCCATCGAGCAAAGAATGGAAAAATTATGTTGATAAGTATGTAGACATAGAAGAAGAAAAGGATTGCTATGCTAGAATAATAGAAGAGCTTATTTCTTTTTATAGTGATCAAAATGGTAATAAAGATAAGGAAAAAGATTTTTATTATCTTGATTATCGTTCTTATCATTTACCAAATTCTAAAACACTTTCTTCCAAAGAGAAAAAAGTCGAGGCAAATATAGCTGTTCTCTCCATTGATGGAGCAATAAAAGACTCAACATATAAAACATTTAAAAAAGATTTTTTCGCTATATTGAAAAATTCAAAAATAAGAGGAATTTTACTTTATATAAACAGTCCAGGCGGTGGAGTTGATCCATCTAAGAAGATTAGTAATATTATTAGTAATGCGAAAAACTACAATAAGAAAGTATGGGTTTATATACCTCATCTTGCAGCTTCTGGAGGCTTAATGATAGCATCAGTAGCAGATAGTGTGTGGTGTTCTCCTCATGCGCTTATAGGATCTATAGGAGTTGTTATGACGCATTTAAGTATTAAGAAATTAATGGAAAAATTGGATATTAATATAGAAGTTTTTGGTATGGAAAACTTGGGTCTGCTTTCTAGTTTAGAAAATAGTCGTTTGAAAAAAATTATTCGCCAAATATTGTTCATGTATTATGAAGAATTTATAGCTCATCTGCACGAAAATTTAGGTATCCCCAAAAAAAAACTTAGAAAAATAGGAGATGGCTCTGTTTTTTATGGATTTAAAGCTAAAGAATTAGGGTTGGTAAATGATGTTAAATCTTTTGAAGAAGTTATAGAGGCTATAAAGCTACAATGTAAAGTTGATGAATTGAAATTATTCACTACTGTTGAGAGAGAGTTGAGTTTCGAAGAAGTATATCCAAATCTTTACGAGTCATATTTTAATTTTTTTCAGCTACTGAAGTTAGACGTGGTTCGAGTGGGTAGTTTCCAAGAGTTAGAAAAGAACGCTCATTACAGATGGCTGATAGATTGTTAAAAAATACTATATAATATATGTAATATTTACTTTTTCAATCTCTTATTATTGTTGTTTATTGTGCAGAAATTATCTCCTGTTTTACCATCTGGATTTACAGATTATGGATTCTCTACATGTGGGGTACGAGAGTATATGTATTCTAAGTGGGTTAATATATTGAAAAAATATGGCTATAAACTTCTCCAAACTTCTTGTGTTGAAAGGAGAGAACTTCTTGAAGGTAAGTATGGTGGAGAGAATAGGAAACTTTTTTTTCATATTTTGAATTCTTCTCAGGAATATGATGAAAAAATTAAGCCCAAAAGGGGACTGCGATATGATCTTACTCTTTCCTTATCACGATATATTGCTACTCATGAGCAATCTCTCGCTTTTCCTTGTAAGTGTTATCAATATGGAACCGTTTGGCGTGCGGAAAGAACACAAAAAGGGAGACTTAAAGAGTTTTCTCAAATGGATGTAGATGTAATAGGGGGAAACTCTCCTTACCATGAAGCAGAAATACTCAATATTATTGTGGAGGGTCTCTATTCTGTAGGAATCAAAAATTTTCGTATTAAATATAACCACCGATTATTTTTAAAAGCTTTTGCATTGCAGGAGGGTATTCAAGACAAAGAGGTAGATTTTTGTAGATGGTTGGATAAGAAAGATAAAATGGATGCTGATACTTTTAAAAAAGGTTTAGAATCATTTTTACCTGCTGACAGATTTCCATGGCTTCTTTGTGATACGAAATTGGATGCTATCTCATTTTACCGATCTGTATTGTATAATAGTAATAGTCAGCTATTGTCACGATTATTGCAGGAGGTACAAGCCTGTAGTAATCAAATAATCCATTTTCCCAAAGTAAAAAAACATCTTCTTTTTTCTCCCAAACTGGTTCGTGGGTTAGATTACTATACTGGTGTTATTTTCGAGGTTAATATAATGGATGGAGATGAAGGCAGTATAATAGGAGGGGGACGCTATGATAAGCTCATTTCCCTATTTGGAAAAAAAGAAATTCCAAGTATTGGATTCTCTTTTGGATTTGATAGAATTTTTAACTATTTACAGAAAAAAAAACAATTAAATCTTGAAAAAGATAAGGCGATTTTGTTAAAACCATTGCATGAAAAAGCTGAAAAAGTAGCACTGCTCTATGCCGCTCAATGGCGTAAAGAAAATATACCAGTAATTTATTTTCCATCTTCTATAAACCTCAAAAAAGGATTACAATATGCTGAAAAAAATGAGATAACCTGGTTTGCTTGTATTGGAGAGGAAGAACTAAAAATAGGAAAGATAAAATTCAAAAACATGTTACTTCGATCAACACTATCACTTTCATCCAGAGAAATTATCGAGCATATTACTAATTCTTAGGGTAATTATATACTACTTTGCACAAGATTTTTGTATATTTTTAAATAAATCAAAATAGTAGAAATGAATAGTATTTTAGATATAACAGCTGATAATGATTCTTGTAGAGTGTCCTTAGAAAAAATAAAGTAATAAATCATGTTGACCTAAATGTAAACGTGGTCAAAAAATATATACTATCTCTCCATTTAGTTATAAATACTGTTAGTCTCATTAAAAGTTTTGATAAAGGTAATATTTCTTTTAGTATTATCTATAAGTTTGAATAATGGAACAGCTAAATTTGTAAACAAAATAAATAGAAAGCCATTTAATAAAAATCTTATAATAGTCTTATATGTGTTCAGTAGGAGAAAGTTTTTATCAAGTTGAACCTTTTTCTACGTTACATGTGATGTCAATATGTTAATGCCGTTATTTACTTTAAATGCTTACATAGTCATGTTTTTGAATACGTTAGTAGAGTATGAAAAATATAGATTTAGTTACGTTAGAAAGTGGAGAAGAGGAGAAATATAAAACTCTAAAACAAAATTACCTATAAACAAAGACGGTTCGATTGGTCTTTTATAGAGTATTACGTAAAATACCTACCGCATAGTAAAAATTTAGAAAAGAAAAAACAAACAAGTAAATATGAAAAAACCCTTAGTATTAAGTGCTTCTCTTGAAGATATTATCAGATTAAAAATAAATATCATTTTGTCCAAAGTAATATATAATTACCATTTTTAATTCCCAATGATGTATAATAGTTGTTCTACCATTACTCCCTATATACATCCATATTTTTGTAACCATTTTTTCCCAACACCAATTTCTAATCCTTTCATCAAAAAAGATTCTATTATTAACTTTTGGGCAGAAACAGTAGTAAGACCTCTCGTACGCATATATGTCAATACCGCTTTATCAATTGGAGCAACAGTAGCACCATGATGGCAAAGAACATCTCTACTTCGTATAGAAAATTCAGGTCGTGAAACAGCTTTTCCTCCTCCTAAATTTATTACCATATTGAATTGGTTAGCAGTCACCTGCTTTATATTTTTTTTTATATCTATATGTGATTTCCAAAAGCTGTCTCCTTTATTAACAACTACACCATGTAGACGATGTTGACTTTTGCTGTAACTTTCTTTGTGAAAAATTTGAAAATCATAAAAGACAGATTGACTATTTCGACTGTAATGATTTCCTGTAGAAGAAAAAAAAGCCGATTGTCCTTCTAAAAAGCTAGTAATAGCTAATCCATAATGTTGAATATTTGAAGCAAGATGCCAATGCTTATATATAGTATCTGATTTAAGCCAAATTTTTCCCCTAGATCCTATAAAACCAGCACCCGAAGGTCTGGCTATATGGTATAAAGTTGCTTTTTCTTCCAAATAGATATACCAGTTAGACCAGCAAACTGCCTCTATATTAAGAGGTTCTATCCATGTAATTTGACTTCCTTTCCCCAAAATAATTATTATTAGTGGTAAGAAAAAAGTTGATTTAGGAAGTGATGGATAGCTTAACGTTATAGGTTTTTGGAGATTCACTCCATCTGCTACACGTAGAATACCCAACGTTTGAAAATGACCCAAAAACCAGAGATCCAATGGATACAATTTTTTTTTATCAATTAACCATGGCTTTTTACAATCTTGTAACTTTTTATTGTTGTTATCCCATGAAATTCCTTCTACTTTTAAAGATGATATGGGATTTCCCATTGAATCCCAACCTACTGTTATTGGAAAAGAAGTAGTCATACTTTTATTTTTCCCTCCTTTACAATATACAGGGGGAGTCATAGAAAACTGTTTACACAAGCCTGTATACCATTTTTTTTCAAAAGAAATCATCCCCCTTTTTTTTTTAGGAAGTTGCTCAAAATAATCTCGGAACAATTTTTGTTGACGATAGATTTGGGAAAGTTTATTTTTAAAAAAAAAAGGAAGCCGATAGCTATGTAATAAAAAAAATAAATCAGGATTTATAGATATCATAAAAAAAATAAAGAGATTTAATGTACTTTACATCTTTCTTTTTGAAATAGTCTTCCCTGCTTCATGATATAGCTACAGTCAGGATTAATTTTTTCTTCTAAAAAGGGAGAATGTGTAACTAATAAAAAACTTTGTTCCTTACCTCTAGCAGCTTGAATCCAGTTTAAAAGTAGTTCTATTCCTCTCCAATCCATACCAGAATCCAGTTCATCCAAAATAATAAGATCAGGTTGCAATAAAAGAGCCTGTAACCATTCTATTCTCTTTCGTTCTCCACCAGATAATCCCCCGTCCATATCTCTTTTCAATAAATTGTAGTCAATACCAACTTGCTCACTGTAATTTTTAATAAGTCTTAATAATTTACCTGGGGGAGGAATCTTTTTACTTTGAACCCTGCAATGAGCGTAATAAATTGTTTTTAGAAAAATCATTCCATTTACCCCTGGTAAAAAAATAGGATTCTGAAAGGCAATAAAAAGCCCTTTTTGAGCTCTCTCCTCTATAGAATAAGCGGTGAGATCTTCACCTTTTAAAAAAACTTTTCCCTCTGAATGTCTATAATCTTCCTTTCCAGCTAAAAATGCAATTAAAGAACTTTTCCCTGCCCCATTATTACCCAGGCAACAAACCAGATTCCCTTGCGGAATATTCAAAGAAACATTGCGAAGAATAGTCTTATCACCAACATTAATAGTAAGATTGCAAATCTGAAGAATATTTTTAGGCATAATCATCTAAATAAAAATAATAAAAAAAGAAATAGGCTGTAAATTTACTAAAAAAAAAACCTATAATAATAATCTGACTATTGTTAAAAATATTTAATATTTAGTTTAACTTCCCATACAAATACTTTAGATATGTGATATATGAATTATTTTATTTTATTTTTTGATCTGATTTCTCTTATTATTTTTTCAGGATTGGTGTATTTTTTTATAAAGAGAGGTACTTTTTTTTTTCTTTTTTCTATTCTTTTTTCTTTGTTATTTGTGGAAATTAAGAGTTTTTTTCTATTTTTGACTGCGAATCTTTCTATTCCTCCCATTTTTGTAAATCCTTGTTTTTATGCTTTTGTTTTTATGATTATGCTTGCACTTTCGGAGATTTTGAAGATGAGTAGCTTCCAGAATACTATTAAACCTTTTGATAGAACGTTAGTTTTTTTTCCTTCTTTTCTACTTGTTACGATGCAAATATATGGAAATAGGGAGAAAATTGCTATCATCTACGAGAAGCTATTTACAGCTGAACAACATGCTTTGTTGGAAGAAAAATCAGTTTTTGTTAAATTATTTTTCTCTCTTGATTTCTCCAATAAAAGAATAAAAAAAATCCAAAAAAGAATAGGAAGAAGAAGAAGAAGAGAAGCTATATCATTCGAAAAAAGAGAACGAAATTTGGAATTTTTGCAAAAAGGGGGAAAAACAAGAATAATAAAAAGAAAACGATTGAGAAAAAATGGGCGACTCAAACGAAAAAAAAAAATAGGACGAGGAAGAAAAATAAAACGAAGAAAAATAAAACGAAGAAAAATAAGAAAAAAAAGATTAAGAAAAAAAAGAATAAGATAAATACAAAATTTAACTACCATATTTAAATGCCGATATGTTAAAAAAAGAGGAAAAAAAAGGAGCCGAGACTCCTTTAATGCAACAATATAATCAGTTTAAATCTGTCCATTCCGATGCTATATTACTTTTTCGAGTGGGAGATTTTTATGAAACATTTGGTTTAGATGCTGAAAAAGTAAGTAAAATATTAGGCATTATTCTTACAAAGCGTTCAAATGGAGCCGCTAAAGCTGTTCCATTGGCAGGATTCCCATACCATGCTTTAGATAATTATCTCCCCCGTCTAGTTAGGGAAGGCTATAAAGTTGCTATTTGTGACCAGTTAGAGGATGCAAAAAAAGGAAAAGGGCTTGTGAAAAGAGGTATTACTGAAATTGTAACTCCTGGACTTGCCTATTCAGATCGCTTGTTGGAACAAAAAAAAAATAATTATTTAGCCTCTATTTTTCAACAAAAAGAAAAATACGGGATAGCTATGATTGATATTTCTACTGGCAATTTCAAAATAGCAGATGGGGGAAAAGATTACATAGATCATATTCTGGCTTCCTATCAGCCTAGCGAAATAATCTATTGCAAGGGCATAGCTTCATTATGGCCAACTAACTGGCTGAAAAAAAGGCTAACTACTATATTAGATGAATGGGTATATCGGTTTTCATACGCTCAAAAATTGTTGCAAGATCTTTTGAGTATTAATAATTTAAAAAGTTTCGGTATGATAAAAAAAAGGGAAGCAACCATCGCGGCTGGTTCGGTTTTGCATTATTTGAAACAGAATAAATATGAACGATGGGAGCATATTAAACCTCCCCAACTATTAGTTCGGCATAAGTTTCTTTGGTTGGATGATTTTACTATTCGAAATTTAGAGCTGGTTAAACCCCAACAGCATGATGGTATTTCATTGCTCTCTATATTAGACTCTACGTTAACTCCTATGGGAGGACGTTTGATGCGTCAAATCCTTCTAACTCCTTCTCAGGAACTGTCAGTTATTCAGAAGCAGTTGTCTTACGTTGAGTTGTTTTATAAAAATTATACACTTTGTGAACTGTTGCGAAAAAAAATAGCAGGTATTGGAGATCTGGAAAGGCTCACTGCTAAAGTAGTTGTCCGCCGTATTTCTCCACGTGAGATTTACAATCTTTCAGAAGCATTACAAAAAATATTTCCTATTGTAGCTAAGTTGGAAAGTTCTAGTAGTCAGACTTTGCAACAGTTCTCCAGAGAGTTTCCTTCTCTTCAACCTATTATAAATCGCCTGAAAACTACACTTGTTGAAAATCCTCCTTTACTGGTTCATCAAGGAGGAATTGTTAAAAGTGGTGTAAAAAAACAGTTGGATGAATTTAGAGAAATGTTGGAGGATATTGGTAAAACGTTGGAGGTTATGCAACAGGAAGAGCGTGAAAAAACAAAAATACATTCTTTAAAACTGGGAAAAAATCGTCTGTTCGGCTATTACTGGGAAGTCCGTAATATTCATAAAGAAAAAGTTCCTACCAATTGGGTTAGAAAACAAACGCTTACTAATGCTGAGCGTTACATTTCAGAAAAGTTGAAAACTTATGAAAATAAAATTTATTATGCAGAAAATAATATTCAAGCTATAGAGGAAAAAATTTTTAATGATTTAGTGGAAGAAACAGCTGGATGGGCTGCATCTATACAAAAAAATAGTCAACAATTGGCCAGATTGGATCTTTACCTTTCGCATGCTCATACGGCAGTAACATATCGTTATTGCAAACCTAAAATTACTGAAAAATATAATTTGCAGGTAAAGGAAGGGCGACACCCTGTTATAGAACGTTGTCTCCCTTTTGGTAAAAATTATGTTCCTAATAGTTTTTATATGGAAAAAAATAATAAACAAATAGGCATTGTCACAGGTCCTAATATGGGGGGGAAGTCTGCCCTCTTACGCCAATTAGCACTTATGGTAATTATGGCACAATCTGGCTCTTTTGTTCCCGCAGATTATATGGAAATCGGTTATGTTGATAAACTTTTTATCCGTGCTGGTGCTTCTGATAATTTAGCTTTGGGAGAATCTACTTTCATGCTAGAAATGATGGAGACTGCCAATATTTTAAATAATGTTACAGAAAGAAGCCTTATTGTTATTGATGAATTGGGAAGAGGGACATCCTATAAAGAAGGGATGGCTATTTCGCGAGCAGTTATCGAATATCTTTACGATCATCCCATGCATCCCAAAACTCTAATATCTACTCATTATCACCTCTTATCTCAAATGGAAAATTCATTACAACGCTTACACAGTTACCATATGGAAGTAAAAACAGAAGGAAGCAATATTATCTTTTGTCATAATGTGAAACCAGGTGGGGCATTGAATAGCTTTGGAGTCCAGGTTGCTACTCTTGCGGGACTTCCTGCAAAGGTCATTGAAAAAGCTAAACAGCTTTTATCTCACTCTACACCAGATTTAGAAAATAAAAGTAAAAATAAACTTCCAACAAAACAGAAAATAATAAAGAAAGCTCAGATTGCCTCTTGGATTAAACAATTACAGGAGATTTCTCTTGATACTATCACCCCTATAGACAGCTTATCATTTTTGCAAAAATTACAAAAACAAGCAAATAGGGAGATAAAAGATAAAAATAGATGATAAAAGAATATTTTTTAAATACAATTTTCGTCTTGTGTCTAGAAAATGATGCGTAAATTTGTTACTGAAATGCAAAAAAAAAGACTAAGAGAACAGATAGAAGAAGCGATATTGGGTGAGAGTGTTCAAATCTCAGGATGGATAATTCATAGAAGGTGTTCTAAAAAAATGTTTTTTTTAACCCTCCAAGATGGTTCATTAGAACAGCCAGTGCAATTAGTTATTAACAGAGATGAAGACTTTGATATACAGCTTCCATTATTACAAACAGGTAGCGCTATAACTGCTTGGGGGCAATTTGTAGAAGCTCATAACGTTGGAAATCCTCGCGAATTTAAAGTAGATAAACTACAACTATTGGGAAGTTCTTATCAAAATCCAATCCAGACAAAAAAACATGGACTTGATTACCTTCGGTTACATCCTCACCTACGCTTACGTACAGCATTTTTTAGGTCTATTATGTGGATACGCCATATCCTCGCAGACTCTATTCATACTTTTTTTAAAAAAGAGGGATTCTGTTTTCTCCATAGCCCCATTATTACTACTATGGATACCGAAGGTGCTGGAGATCTTTTTGTACTTGAAGATAAAAAATATTTCAACAAAGAAGCCTATTTAACAGTTTCTGGTCAATTGGTAGCAGAGGTTGCAATTATGGGATTGGGAAAAGTTTATACTTTCGGTCCTACTTTTCGAGCAGAAAACTCAAATACAACACGTCACCTTAGCGAGTTTTGGATGGTAGAACCAGAGATGGCTTTTCACGATTTGAATGACAATATTCAGTTGGCGATAAGAATGATACATTATATTTCTCGAGCTGTTATAGAAAAAGGCAAAGGCTGGTTATCTATCATAGAAAAGTACCAGAAAAAAAATCAGCTAAACGATGACTCTATCCTGACACAATTAGAGAAATTATCTGTGTCAGAATTTATCACAATTACATACAGTAAAGCTATAGAAATATTGAGTGATGCTTTAAAAAAGAAGCAAGCTGTTTTTTCATTTCATGTTAAATGGGGATTACCTTTGCAGACAGAACATGAACAATATCTATTAAAAATCTACAAACAACCTCTCATAGTAAAAGATTATCCTAAACAATGTAAGGCTTTTTATATGCGTCAAAATCAAGATGGAAAAACAGTAGCAGCTATGGATATTTTGCTACCTGGAATAGGTGAAATTATAGGTGGTTCACAACGTGAAGAACGATTGTCTTTACTTATGGATAGAATTCAGGAGGTTGGTATATCTGAAAAGGAAATAAGCTGGTATATCAGTACACGTCGTTTTGGAACGATTCCTCATTCTGGTTTTGGTATCGGTTTTGATCGTTTTCTTGCTTATATTCTTCACCTTAACATTAAGGATACTATTCCTTTTCCTCGTAGTCCAGGTTATATTACTGCTTAGCGTGTGAAACATTATGTCATTTTCATTTTTATATTTTTTGTCATGGGCTCTACTCGGTATGAGTTTGAGTTGGGGTAACCCAAAGAAAAATATAGGTAATCAGTCTAAAAAAACTTTCCAGATAATCCAAAGAGTTCAACAAATTGGAATAAATAAGGGGGATTACTACTTATACCATATGGAAAATAAGAGAGGTTTAAGAAAATTTATTAAATCTTTATTGAATAAAACAAAAGGTCAAAATTCTTTTCTTCTTGATAATGATTCTACCTTTGTCAATTTTGTAATCTATCCTATACGTGTTGTAGAAAAACAGGGAGCAATATATAACTATAGTATCGTAGATCTGATAGAAAATCATTTAGGGATAAAAGAAGATTTTTTCGCCAAAATATCTTTTCGTAGTATGTGTTGCATGGCTCAAGTTGATAAATCATGGCAGATATTTCAACGCTCACTTCATCGTAATCTAAATGGTTTATCTCCAGCTACATTACACCTTTTTGATTGTATAGAAAAGCATAAAAAAAAGCAATATGTCAATTTTTTTTATGATAAAAGAAACCCTAAAACTTTTCTTTTTGAAGATTTTCTTTTGATGTCATTTTTTACGTCCAGAAAAGTAAAAAAAGAGTATCATAATTTTTTTAAAAGAAATATTCAGGAAAAACCAATTAACCCTATAAAAAATTTTTTCCCTTTCAATTTTCTTTTTTCTCCCAATGTTTCTCAGGAAAGAAGGGAAAAATTATTGTGGAAAGATATATTTTTTCAAGTGTACCCGTTTTTTTTTATTTTATCTTTACTTTTTTTAATTCTTCAACGATATACGCACACAAGATATATAATAAACAGCATAAGGACAAATGGGCATCATCCTAACGATATTTTTATAAAAATTTATAATTATTTTTCTAGAGTCATTCCTAATTTCTTGCAACGACATAATGATAATTTTTTTATCGAAACTTTATCGAAATTAAGACCATTTTTATCAGATATATCACCAACAATAGTAACGGATGGAGGCTCCTTTCTCTTAAATAGATCAAAAATGTTGGTTTATTATTTATACGTATCTATGACTTATCTTGCTGTTTTAAATTTTGTCATTGATTTTTTAAAGTACATTGTTGAAAGTCTTGTATCCTACAAAAAAGGGTCTCTATTACTTTTTTCCTTTCATAATGATTACGTAATTTGGTTAAAATGGCATCGAAAAATTTATAGAAAGAAAGAAATGAAAAAAATTTTTACTACTTTCCCCAGCTATAAAAAGGCCTTAAAAACATTGGTATATAGTGATAAAACAAAACAACACATTAACTTGGTCAGTTCTTCCACTTCATCTTTTTGGAGTAGAAATTTTTTCAATTATTTACAGTGCAAGAGGATTCATCAGTCCTTTTATAGGATGGTTCTATCTAAAAAAATAATCAATGCTACTATACAGGTGATTCTTTTTGAATCTCTGTTTAACGTTTTTCTCAATGGATCAAGTTGGGGGAATCTCTATAATCCTACTTCAGCTTCCAATCATCAGATTTGCGGTAAAAAATTTACCAGTTTCTTGTGGAAGGATAATCAAAGTTTAAATAATTTTTCCATTGATAAGCAAGAGAGGAATATCTATTCTTCTTATGTTGCTGAAGTTAGTCACCATGATATTATGTTGGCTTTTTTTTCAGAAATAATGCTTGTTGGAATTCTGGGAATTCATCTTTCAAAAAAATTTACATTACCAGATAAGATGAGATTATTAATACACACTCCCGCTCCCCGAGCATTTACATTACAAGAATCTGTAGATTCTTTTTTATTAGGATCAGAATCTCTAAAAAGAGAAGAGGACATTTTTACCCTTGCCTTATTTTCTCAAAACTATTTTTTGTTACAAAATTCTCTTGAAACCTGGTCTTTGCAGGCTTCACTAATTTCTAATTATCAAGAATTGAACAAAAATGTAACTTCTATTTTTTTCCTTCCTAAATCTTTTTTGAAAAGTTATGATTCCTTCTTAACAAGATCTGGGGAAAAAGAGTTTACTAAACCTTTTCAACTTTTGTTCTATTCTCATAAAAATAATTCATTTCAGATGGAGCCATATAAAACATATTTGCAGGAAAGTAACGACGGAAAGAGTAAAATGAAAATAAAATGGAAATTATTACAAAAGTACCAAAAATTTTTAGATTCGTCAGGGAAAAAATTATAGGTTGTTTATAAAATTTTATTCAGATTATTATTTTTTTTAATCTTACGTTGTTATCTAGTTCATATTAAATCGTTCATTATGTTTTACTTAAATATATTTATATCTATATTTATATTTATTTTTTGTTCACCTTCTGTAATAGCTAAGAAGAATATGAGAAAGACAAAAGGTTTCAAAAAAGTGAGGGATAAATGTAAAAAGGTCAAAAAGTGGGGAAAGAAGAAAATAAAAAAACTGGTTAAGAAGTTAGAAAAATCGAAGAAGATTAGGTCAAATATTACTCTAAGGATTAATCCTTCATATTGTATTAATACTTCACGTCTTGGTGAGAATAAAAAAGGGATTATAATTGGGTGTCATCTACACCAAAAGTGGGGTAAAGCGATTGCAAAATTTAATTTATTAACTGATCTTTATAGTGGAAAAGAGGGAGCCGTTTCTTTAAGTGCTGATATAGGGGAAGTATTGAATTTGGGATACGATAACCATTTAGATATCAAGTTAGGCTATGCTAATACAATAAAGAAGGGTATAAACCTTTCTATAAAAGCTAAAAATTCTTCTGTAGTGAAACTTTTTAGGAATGTGCAAACGGGTGGTTTCTTTGAAGTAGGATATGAATCCTTTGACATTAGTAAAGATATTTTTGTAGATATTGGTATTAGTTTTCATAGAGGCAATCATGTGATAAAAATATCTGGAAAAAATAGTAATTTTAGTCAACTTAATAATTATAGTAATACCTTAGCATATGAATTTATACATGATCTAGTATGTTTAGATGTGCAAATGTCTAGGATCATATATTATACTAATATGAAATGGAAGTTTGATTTGTCATTAAAATATAAATGGTATCTCTCCTAGACAGATCTCAAGAGGTTTCAGTATTTGTATCTAATAGAGGGCTGGTTTTTTTTCTTAATAATCGTTCGTATATTTTTTATTTAGAGGTTAGAGCTGGTTCCCATTTTTTCGAAAATTATTCAACGTAAAATAATGACAGATATTGTTAAAGAGGGAGGAGGAGCATTTACGTACTTTTACTAAAAGAACAATAAATACATATCATAATTTGACTATTCCTAAACTGAAAATAGATGCTTTTTATCTGACTGATTAGCCACTGATAGGGTAAATGATATTTAGTAAGAGTATAACTTCGATATAAAAAAACAGGTAGGTTATTTACGTATATCAATTAAAGCCTATTTTTATGTTTATCATATTCGTTGTAAAAAGTTTATCAGTTTCTTGAGATAGTATAATCAAAGTTTAAATAATTTTTCCATTGATAAGCAAGAGAGGAATATCTATTCTTCTTATGTTGTTGAAGTTAGTCACCATGATATAATGTTGGCTCTTTTTCAGAAATAATGCTTGTTGGTACTTTAGGAATTCATCTTTCAAAAAAACTTGTATTACCAGATAAGATGAAGTTATTAATACATGCTCCTGCTCAATGAGCCTTTACATTGCAAGGAGTCTGTAGATTCTTTTTTATTAGGATTGGAATCTCTGAAAAAAAAAGAAGACATCTTTACTCTTGTCTTATTTTCTCAAAACTATTTTTTGTTACAAAATTCTCTTGAAGCCTGGTGTTTGCAAGCTTCACTAATTTCTAATTATTAAAAATTGAACAAAAATGTAACTTCTATTTTTTTCTTTCCTAAATCTTTTTTGAAAAGTTATGATTTTCTTAACAAGATCTGGGGAGAAAGAATTTACTAACCCTTTTCAACTTTTGTCCTATTCTTATGAAAATAATTCATTTCAAATGGAGCCATATAAAATATATTCGCAGGAAAATAACAACGGGAAGAATAAGATAAAAATAAAATGGAAATTATTACAAAAGTATCAATAACTATCAGATCGTAAGGGAAAAAATTATAAATGGTTTATAAAATATTATTCGGAATATTTTTTTTTAAAAAAAATCTTACATTGACTATCTAGTTAATATCAAGTCGTTCATTGTGTTTTATTCAAATCTCTTTCTTTTTATATTTATTTTTTGTTCACCTTCTGCAATTGCTAGGAAGAATATAAGAAAAAAAAAGTTCTCAAAAAAATAGGGGAGGAATGTAAAAAAGTCAAAAAGGTGTATATAGGTGTATATAATTGGGTGTATGAATAAGAGTGGCAGGGTAAGTTATAAAATTTAATATTATTAACTGTTTTTATAATGGAAAAGAGGAGATATTTCTTTAGTTGCCGATATTGGGGAAGCATTGAACTTAGGAGACTAAAATAACTTAGACATCTAAATTAGGCTATAAGAAATTAGTTTTTGTATGGGTAAACATGTGATAAGAATATCTAAGAAGAATAGTAATATTAGTCATTTTAATAATTACAGTCATACTTTAGCTTATGAATTTATATCTAATCTAATAGGTTTAGATGTGCAAACGTCTAGGGTAATAGATAGTTATAGTACTATAAAATGGGAATTTGATTTTCTCTTAAAATTATAAATGGTCTTTCGCCTATAACTAATCTCCATTGATTTCAGTATCTGTATTTAATAAAAAAACTTCAGTTTTTTTATCTTTCTTTTTATAGTTATTGATGCGTATATTTTTTATTTGAGGTAAAAGATTGTTACTACTTTTTCAAATCTCAATGAGACAATCTCTATAATCCTATTTCAGCTTCCAATAGATCAGATTTATAGTAAAAAACTTACCAGTTTCTTGTAAAGGGATGATCAACGTTTAAATAATTTTTCTATTGATAATGAATATTATTTTTACTTATGTTGCTGAAGTTAGTTACCATGATATGATGTTGGCTTTTTTTTCAGAAATGATGCTTGTTGGTACTTTAGGAATTCATCTTTCAAAAAAACTTGTATTATCAGATAAGATGAGGTCATTAACAGATAATCTTACTCCATGAGTCTTCACTTTACATTATATAGGCTCTATTTTATTTTATTTTATTTGCTTAGTATGGAAATGTATAAAAAAACAAGGAGAAATATTTATTCTTATCCTATCTTCAAAACGATTTTTTGTTACAAAATTCCTTTGAAGCATGCTTCACTAAATCTTTTAGTATCAAAAATTGAACCCAAACGTTACTTTTTTTTTTTTTCAAAAAAATGTTTTATATTGTTAGGTGACTATTTTCAATTCGACTGTCATGTTTTATTCAAGTATTTTTCTTTTCGTGTTTGTTTTTTGTTCATCTTCTGTAATAGCTAAAAAAGGTAAGAAGGGTAAGAAAGTTAGAAAAAAGGTTAAGAAGAAGATAAAGGATGTAAAGAAGAAGGCAGAGGAACTGGTAGGTAAATTGCAAAAATCAAGTGGGGTTGGTTCCTGTGCTACTTTGAGGATTAATCCCTCATACTGTCAAGAAAATAAAAATGCAGGTGTAATTGGGGTTAATCTGCGACATGGATTCAGTAAGAAAGTAGCCATATGTTTTGATATTTCATCTGATTTTCTCTCTAAAGAAGGCGGAAATGCGATTTTGGGTGTTGATCTAGGATTTGGGTCTGAAAATTATTTGGAGATGAGTTTGGGTTTCGCTAAAAAGGAATTTGATTCCCAAATAGCAAATGCATCAAAAGCATGTGGCTGTTCAATAGGAGTTAGAAATAGTTCTATTGTGAAACTCCCTGAAAAGTTGAAAGCTGGAGGTTCTTTAAGATTTGGGGCTAGGTCTGTTGAATTGGATAAGAAGAATTTCTTTGTAGGTGTTGGAGTTGGTTTAACTTATACGGATAGACATGTTGTAGAACTTTCTGGGAAAAAGTTTTATGGTATGTCAGTAGTTGAAGATGATAGTATTGCTTTAATGTATAAGTGTAAACCTGAGCCAATAGGTTGTGAATTTGAATTATCATCAAAAAGTGATGGTAGTAATTGGAAAAATAAAATTGGTTTTTATCTGAAATATAAGTGGGATGTCGTCTAGATAGATGGTGATGGTGTGGAGAGGAAGTTCAACATATATTTATATTTGTAGTTAATATAAAAGATAAGGGTTTTTGTATCTTTCTTTTTATATTTTTTTATTTGTATCTTTTTTATTTAGGGATTAGGGTGGTTACTGTTTTTTCAAAAATTATTCGACGCGAAATAATGGCGTATATTATTGCAGAAGACAAGGATCATTTAGCATTTCTTACTAAGGATCCTGAAGTTCCTGGTCATACTTTATCTATTCCTAAAGTGGAAATTGATAATTTTTTTGACCTAACCGATCGTACGCTTACACAGCTGATGATATTTAGTAAAAAAGTAGCAATAGGTATGAAAAATAGTTTAAGCTGTTTGCGTATAGCTGTTAAAGTACATGGATTGGAGGTCCCACATGCTCATGTTCATCTGATTCCTTTGTATAAAGAAGGAGTTAGTCCTGTACTTAAAACATCCGAAGAATTTGTTATAGCTTTTAAAAAATCAATAAATTTGTAATTTTTTCATATAACTGATTTCTTTTAAATCTATATTTGCTTTTTTTAGTGGAGTAAGTTGAACAGTCTATATAATATTATTTGAGAATTTAATTATCAAATTTTTAGTTGAAAGCTTACCAGTTTCTTAAGAGTAGTCGAAGTAATAATTTTTCCCAGGAATAAATAAGAGAGAAATATTTATCCTCTTTTGTTTCTAAGTCAGTCACCATAATATGAGTTGGCTTTTCTTCAAAAATAATGCCTGTTAGAATTTTAAGAATTCATCCTTCAAAAAAACTTGTATTAATAGATAGTTTCGCTCAATGAATATTAACATTATAAAAATCTATTGGATTATTTTTGCTCATAGTCGTAATCTATAAAAAAAAAGATATCCTTATTCTTTACTATCTTTTTCAAGCTATTTTTTATTACAAAATTCCTTTAAATATAGTTCACTAACTTTCTTATTATAGAGAATTGAACCCAAATATTACTTCTATTTTTCTTTCTTAAATCTTTTTTTGAACAGTTATAATTTTTTCTTAACAAGACCTAAAGAAAATGTTTACTAGTTTTTTCAACTTTTATTCCCTTCTCATTAGAATAATTCAGTTCAAATAGAACCATAGAAAACATATTTGGATAACAATATCATAGAAAAATAAAGAAGAAATTATTACAAATAAGATCAATAATAACTATCAAGTTTATAGATCTGTTCCAAGTTGACTAGTATTTATAAAGGGTTGGTGTAAGATTGTTTTTTCTATTAAAAATCCTAAATTACATACAGCGACTTCGCGTACATATTCATCATTATCTTTAATTGGATAGTAAAAGCGTTTGAAAAATACTGTTTATATTGATTTTATCTAATGCTGTATTTTGTCTAGCAACAATAAGTTGTTTATAGCTACTTTGCGTAGATTTTTATTTTTATCTTTAGCTTTTGGTAAAACTGTCTGAATAAAAATTTTTATAATTTCTTTGTCTAGGATTTCTTTTTTACTTAATGCTCTTAAACTGGATATGGTAGCTCTGCATACCTCTTCTTCTTTAATTGCTTTTAAATGGTATCTAAAAGATATTGTTTATAGTAATTTTGTCTAATGATACTTTTTCGTGTAACTCTTTTGTGTTAATATGTTTTGTAGATGGTTTCATTTTTATGAATTTATGTTGGTTTTAATGCTGTTAATAATAATACTACTCTAAATCATTGCTATTATATTATTTGCTATTCTAGCTATTATTAACTGTTCTATAGGTATTATCTTATGTTTTGGTTGTAAAAATTCACGCAATAATTGTATATAAAAATCTTAGGATATTGAGTGATTGTAGTACGTTTAATAGAATATTCTGTTCAATGTATTTGATAAATCTTAAATTATTCTTGCTAAGTAGTCAAGAACGTAGTAACAATGGTAAAAGCAATAACAATAGGTTGAAAAAAACAATAAGTTTAGTGAGGACTCTGAGGCTCATTATGGTTAGATTTACTTATATACTCAGATTATTTATTAGACTATTTTGAAGTTTCTGTCACTAGAACTACTATTAATTTATTCCTATTGCTAACAGGTAATAGGCGATAATGTAAGATTTTAGTGTTGCAATAATTTCCGATTTGCTGGAGCTTCCTTTTTCGTTTATCTTGGTTATATAATAACCAGCCTGATTATTATAATATAGAACCCGTTTATGCAGAAGAAATTGCTGAATTACTGAATAGATATAGAATTATGATTTTTGATAAAAAATTGCTTAAAAAAATTAAAAATGTTTTTTGTTATTAAGATTATTTCTCTAAATCTTCTACTAAAATATTTACGATTCTTTCATTCATTAGATGTTCCATAATTTCTGCTGAATCATGTAAAAGATTACTGTCTATCTTCATATTATGTCTCAAATATTTCTCCCATAAAATATGTTTGTCGTAGATTTTTTTTCCGACTTCGAGTCCTTTTGCTGAACAGCTATAAAATTGATCTTTTTGATATATCATCTTTTTTTTTTTAAGGCGTAAAACTCCGCTCTTAATACTCTTTAATCCAATATTAATCTGTTTTTGTAAGTCTATTAAGTTATATCCATAGTTGGTTTTATTCCTTTTGAGATATAAAAATTTCAAAATATTTTCTTCTATGACTCTTTTTTTATAGGAATACTCTCTCCACAACCGTTGAATAAAACCTTTTTTAGAACCCAGCAGGCAAGATAAGAGGAAAATAATATAATAAATAATCATTATAGCGGCTCCTGTAGATAGATTTGGCAACTTATAGGAAAAATAACTGCCCAAACTAATGGAGATTGTTGAAAAAAGAAATCCCCATAGAAATTGATGTAACATCCGATGATCCCAATATGTAGAGGTAATGGATGGAGCAACCATAATACCAGTGATAAGAACAACACCAACCGCCTGTACTGAGATAATAAGTATTATCATCAATACGATATACCACACAATTCTAAAAAAACCGATGGGCCAATCTAAAAAAAAACCATAAAGCGGATCAAAAATTAATAAGATAAAAGGACGAAAAAAAAAAAACATAACGCCCGAAATCATAATAATACAAAAAATAGAAGAAATTAGATCTGATAGTAATAATGCTCCAACATGCCCTACCAAAAAAGTTTTCATTATTGCATGTCCCTGGGATGCATTTTTTTGTAAAATACCAATTAAAACTAATCCTAAACCCCAAAAAAATAGTGTACAAATAACTAAGGCTGTCTGTCTCTCTAATTTTGTGTATCTGTCAATGGAATCTATTAAGTACAAACCTAAGGCAACAAGGCAAGAAGCCGTGCAAAAAACAGTTAAACTATTAACGAACGGAAATAATAGCAATGAAATCGATGTAGCTGGCAAAAGAGAATGTGCAAAAGGCTCCACCAATAAGACTTGTTTTTCCCAAAAAAGAAATTTACCAATAACAGATAGGGTAAGAGATATCCCCAATAATCCCAATGTAACTGCTATCATCTCTATTTTGTTACATCATATGGCTCCAACAAGTCTAATGTTTTCCTCTGTAATTTCTCTGTCAAATCTTTTTCTTCAAGAATATAACAACCTCTGCTTCCAACAGGAATAGGTATAAGTATATAGCCCAAAGAGGAGATGTAATCATCAAATCCTCTGTCCAGTTTTCTATTTATACTATTTGCTATCCTACTATTGGTCTCAAGATTACAATTTTCTATAAATTCTTTCGCATATTCTACTTCTTCTTGGGAGGGAGAGTAGATTCTACTTTTTCCTTTTGAAATAACATTAATTATATCCAAGAAAGATAAAGGTATAATGCTACCAAATCTATATTTAATATATCCATGTGCTACAATGAGAACTTTTATTTTCTCTTCATCGTATACAGATGTTCTTTTGTAAGAATTAATGAGACTCTTTCTCAAAATAGCATCTTTACCGCCATCTCTGAGATAACTCAACATAGAACTCCTATAAAAAAAGCATGCTTCAGGCTTCTTAAATGATAATAAGAGACAAAAAAAGAAAGAAAGAATTGTACAAAGAAAAGAAATCATATATTTTTTTTTAATAACTATTTTTACGACCCAACTTTCTCCCATATTATTTATAAAATTCATACTTTATTTGCTTATTTTTTTCCAAAAAATTTGGTCATTTCTTCTGTGATGAGAGGTGAAACTTTTTCTGTTACATCTCTTTTTTTTTTGTCTTTTCCTGGAAAAAAATTAGAAAAAGATTCGTTGTAGTACATTATAATGTCATATCCATTTTTCTTAGCGTAAGCCTCTATTCTTTTTTCACATAGGTCATCAATTTTCTTTGAAATCTCAGTTTCTGTTATTTTTTTTTTTTTTTTTATTTTTTTTTCTTTTTGGTTTAATTCGGCTTCTATTTTCCC
>PJEL010000177.1_pt1 | contig 75765 bp, 63 predicted proteins | sample 1853271 | NCBI WGS metagenome assembly PJEL01 (sample SAMN08108733, study PRJNA415343) | Invertebrate metagenome, whole genome shotgun sequencing project. | host: Globobulimina | place: Sweden: Gullmar Fjord | collected 2015-08
AAAACCGTTAACATGATGGAACTTATTCGTAACATCGCGATTGAGCATAGCGGCTACTCAGTATTTGCTGGTGTAGGTGAGCGTACTCGTGAAGGTAACGATTTCTACCATGAAATGAATGACTCTAACGTACTTGATAAAGTATCGTTAGTTTACGGCCAAATGAACGAGCCTCCAGGAAACCGTTTACGTGTTGCCTTTACTGGTTTGACTATGGCAGAGAAATTCCGTGACGAAGGTCGTGACGTTTTATTCTTTGTTGATAACATTTACCGTTATACACTTGCTGGTACTGAAGTATCTGCACTTCTTGGTCGTATGCCATCAGCGGTTGGTTATCAACCAACACTTGCTGAAGAAATGGGTGTTCTTCAAGAACGTATTACATCAACTAAGAAAGGTTCAATCACTTCAATCCAAGCGGTATACGTACCTGCGGATGATTTAACCGATCCATCTCCAGCAACAACCTTTGCTCACTTAGATGCAACTGTTGTACTTTCTCGTGATATTGCTTCGCAAGGTATCTACCCTGCGATTGATCCACTAGATTCTACTTCGCGTCAGTTAGACCCGTTAGTTGTTGGTGCTGAGCACTATGAAACAGCTCGTGGCGTTCAATCAACGTTACAACGTTACAAAGAACTTAAAGATATTATCGCAATCTTGGGTATGGATGAGCTTTCTGAAGAAGACAAGCTTGCTGTAAACCGTGCACGTAAGATTCAGCGTTTCTTATCTCAACCGTTCTTCGTTGCTGAAGTATTCACCGGTTCTCCAGGTAAATATGTATCACTTAAAGACACTATTAGTGGCTTTAAAGGATTACTTGCTGGTGAATATGATGATTTACCAGAGCAAGCGTTCTACATGGTTGGCTCTATTGAAGAAGCAGTAGAAAAAGCTAAATCAATGTAAGAAAGCAGATGGCTTGTTAGCTCTGATAATAGAGCTAACGGTTATCAATTAGGAGGTCAAATTATGGCAGCAATGACTGTACAGTTAAATGTAGTAAGTGCGGAAGAAGAGTTATTTTCTGGTCGTATTGAATCATTACAGATCACTGGTAGCGAAGGTGAATTAGGTGTTATGCCTGGTCACGCGCCTTTGCTGACCTCACTAAAACCTGGTATGGCACGTATCGTTAAACAGCACGGTGAAGAAGAAATTCTCTATCTTTCTGGTGGTATGTTAGAAGTTCAACCAAATAATGTGACTGTTTTAGCAGATGTAGCGACACGTGGCGAAGATTTAGATGAGCAAGCTGCGTTGGAAGCTAAAGAACGTGCTGAGAAGCACTTGAATGACCATGGTGGTAATGTTGATTATGCTGAAGCAGCATCTGAACTAGCCCGTGCGGTTGCTCAATTACGAGTTATTCAAGCAACGAGCAAAAAATAACTCAACGTTTAACACTAAGTTTTAGTGACGTTTTTTAAAGCGATTTTTACTCTAGTAAAAGTCGCTTTTTTATTGGCTTATTTTAACGATTTTAATTCTCGTTCTTGATAAATTTGCCATGAAGAATTTATCAAACACAGTTACAATACTAAAAGTTATCTTATCTATTTCTTATTAACGGATTAAGTATGTCATTGTCAGTTGTTATTCTTGCGGCGGGTAAAGGTACTCGCATGCGTTCATCTCTACCCAAAGTTCTTCACCCCGTTGCCGACAAACCAATGGTGAGCCATGTTATCGACAGTGCTCGACAAGTCAATGCAGAAAATATTTACCTTGTTTATGGCTTTGGCGGTGATGTGCTTAAAGCTGAAATCACCGGTAAAGACTTAACTTTTGTCGAACAAAAAGAGCAACTTGGTACTGGGCATGCGGTTGATATGGCGTCTCCATATCTTAAAGATAATGAAGATGTCTTAGTACTATACGGTGATGTTCCTCTGACCAAGGTCACCACTATCCAAAATCTGATTTCTGCCAAGCCGGTCGAAGGTATGGCTTTATTAACGGTTAAATTACAAGATCCGACTGGCTACGGTCGAATTATCCGAGAAAATAATCAGGTCGTTGGGATTGTCGAACAAAAAGACGCTAACCCTAGCCAACTTGCTGTTAACGAATGTAATACCGGAATTTTATTGGCAAATGGCGGTGATTTAAAACGCTGGTTAAGTAACTTATCAAATGATAATGCCCAAGGGGAATATTACCTTACTGATATCATCGCAATGGCGCATAGTGAAGGTAAATCGATTGCAACCGCTCATCCTGAAACTGAGATAGAAGTCGAAGGCGCAAACAATCGCGTACAGCTAGCGGCATTAGAACGTGCTTTTCAATTGCGACAAGCTGAAGAGTTAATGATTGCTGGCGCGAGTTTACGCGATCCACAACGTATTGATATACGTGGCACACTGCAAGTCGGTGAAGAAGTCAAAATCGATATTAATTGTATCTTTGAAGGAAGTGTTGAACTAGCCGACGATGTTACCATTGGTGCTAATTGCATCTTGATTAATTGTAAAATTGGTAAAGGCGCAACAATTAAGCCTAATAGCATTATTGAAGACGCTATTATTGGCGAAATAGCTTCAGTTGGGCCTTTTGCTCGTATTCGCCCAGGCTCAGAATTAAAACGTGATGCCCATGTCGGTAACTTTGTTGAAATGAAAAAATCAACCTTGGGTGAAGGGGCAAAAGCAGGTCATTTATCATATCTTGGCGATGCAGAAATTGGCGCTAAGGCCAATATTGGTGCTGGTACAATTACCTGTAATTACGATGGTGTTAACAAATCTAAGACTATCATAGGAGCAGGTGCTTTTATCGGCTCAAATGCCTCTCTAGTCGCGCCAGTGACCATTGGTGACATGGCAACAACGGCTGCCGGTTCAGTAATTGTTAAAAATGTTGATCAAGATGCATTAGCGGTCGCTCGAGGTAAACAACGTAATATTGATGGCTGGAAACGACCAACTAAAAAAAGTTAACTATTGACCCAATAAACGAAAAGTAAGAGCCTGACTGAGTCAGGCTTTTTTATTGGTATTTCTGTTCAGCTTTTGTCACTTTCTTTAAGTAGTTTCGAGATTCCAAACTTGGGTGTTTGGTCGTTAATATCTGATAGAGCTTACTCGCATTCAGCGAATTAATTTCAATAAATGCTCGGTCACGATCACGGTCAAATATCCGTAACACATTTCCAGCACCACCATTGTAAGCCGATATCATGGCAAAATGTTGGCTTTGATTTATTTGTATTTTATTAAGGTAGTTATTCTTTAATATATTCAAATAGGCGGTACCGATATCGATATTTTGCTGAGGATCAAACAGGGTTGTTTTACTTGGCTGACCACTCTTTTTCTTAATTTTCTGGTAAACATCTTTTCCTGCCGTAGCCGGAACTATTTGCATTAAGCCATAGGCATTTGCAGAACTTATCGCATAAGGGTTAAAGCTACTTTCCGTTTCGATAATACCGTAAATCAGCGCAGGCGGAACTTGATAACGTTTTGATGACGCCAACACATAATCGCTATATTTTTGTTTCCTAAGGTGGACATTATTATCGACTAACGGAAAAGTCACTGAATGAATACTTCTACCACTTTGGCTACGTTGATTGATTCCTTGGTTAACTAAATGCTGTGCAAATCGGTTTGCACGCCAGCTATACCTTATTGGTTTTCTGTCTTGATCTAGTACTTGTTTATAAAGAAAAGGTTCATCCCCTAGTTCTGGCGCTTTACTCGAAAATATATCTGTTTTTCTTGGGTCACTAGAGGTTAATAGTGTTGTTGCAATGGCTTTACTTAATAAGGTTTCTATATCTTTTTTTGCTATCGTTTCTACGACAACATTGCCTTTTTCAAAATCAACAATCGCCCGTGCCTGATAGTTGTTACTATATTTGACATATTTTTTCCGCTCTGGAAATTCGCTATTTTCTTGGCCCCACTCTTGATCGATGATTCGTCGTAACGTTTCAAAAAGTAGATCAACGGATTGCATGTCGGCCGTAATAGATTTTTCAGTCTTTATCACTTGTTTATGTATGGCAGCAATATCGTGGGGCTTTTCAGTAACTTGTTTAGTTAATTGTTTAACGTCAGCAACTGACTGAATATGCTGGGTCGACTTACAGCCAACAATCAACACAAGAACAATAAGGACTATATATGGCTTCATAACTGATTTATTTTAAAGAGCTTAATTCGTTTTTACACAGCCAGCGACAAAAAAGCTAGCTAATAATTCGCTTAATTAGCGATATAAAGCATAAGCTAGCAAACGTCAGGTTTCTTTAATGAAATAAAAACTACTTGTTTAAATTTCATTCGAAACTATAATATCTTTCGATTCGAAACTTATAAGCTAATAGATGTCAAAACGAAACACCCAACAACGACGCCATATTATTATCACCGAGCTTAATGCTTCGGGTGAAGTCAGTGTTGATCAACTGGCAAAACGTTTCGATACCTCTGAAGTGACTATTCGTAAAGACTTATCAGCGTTAGAGAAAAGCGGATTACTGCTACGACGATACGGTGGTGCTATTCCCTTACCTAAAGAAATAATCGAACCTAAGGGTGTTGATGTTTCCAAACGAAAGAAAGCCATCGCTAAAACCGCTGCTTCACTGATCAAAGATCACAATAGAATTATTATCGATAGTGGCCGAACAACCTCAGCGATAGTCGATCACATAACAGATAAAAAAGGCTTAGTGGTGATGACCAATGCCCTATCTGTGGCCAACAGATTAAATGAACTGGAAAATGAACCGACTATATTGATGACCGGTGGTACTTGGGACCCGACATCAGAATCATTCCAGGGCCAAGTGGCAGAGCAAGTGATGAAATCATACGATTTCGACCAACTATTTATTGGGGCTGATGGCATAGATATCGAAAGAGGTACCACAACATTCAACGAACTTATTGGTTTGAGCCAAGTTATGGCAAAAGTCGCCAGAGAAGTTGTTGTTTTGGTGGAGTCTGAAAAGATAGGTCGCAAAATCCCTAATGTAGAATTAGCTTGGTCACAAATAAATACTTTGATAACTGACCAAGGGTTATCTGAACAAATTAAACAACAATTAACCTTACAAGGCGTAAATGTTATTTGCGCAGCAATTGAATAGGAATAGATTATGTGTGGCATAGTAGGTGCGGTAGCACAGCGTGACGTAGCAAACATACTAGTAGAAGGATTAAAGCGACTTGAATACCGAGGCTATGATTCAGCGGGTGTCGCGATTATTGGCAATGACAAAGTTATTCAACGTCTCCGTCGCTTAGGTAAAGTACAAGCACTTTCCGATGCCATTGAACAAAGTCCATTATCGGGCGGTACAGGTATTGCTCATACGCGCTGGGCTACACATGGCTCTCCAAGCGAAGTAAATGCTCACCCACATCAATCATCAGACACAATAGCGGTTGTTCATAATGGTATTATTGAAAACCATGATGAACTTCGAACTGAACTTAAAGCGTTAGGCTATAAGTTTGTTTCTGAGACCGATACTGAAGTCATCGCTCACCTTGTTCATCACGAACTTAAAACGCATGACACCCTAATAGCTGCTGTTCAAACCGCGGTTAAAAAACTCGAAGGTGCATATGGCACAGTAATCGTTGATTCTCGTGATCCAGAACGAGTCGTGGTCGCGCGTTCAGGTAGCCCATTAGTTATCGGTTATGGCCTAGGTGAAAACTTTATCGCCTCTGACATGATGGCCTTATTACCGGTTACTCGAAACTTTTCTTTTCTTGAAGAAGGCGACGTTGCCGAAGTCACTCGATTTGAAGTAAACATCTTTGATTTAAATGGCGAACCAGTGATCAGAGAACGAAAAGAGTCAGATGTCAGCCATGATGCTGGTGATAAAGGCGAATACCGTCACTATATGCTTAAAGAAATTTATGAACAGCCTTCAGCAATCCGTAACAGTTTAGAAGGACGTTTAATCGGGGGGCAATTAAACATTGATACCTTCGGTGCTGGTGCCGATGAAATATTCAAAGAAATTGAACATGTACAAATTATTGCCTGTGGCACTTCGTACCATTCAGGCATGGTGGCTCGTTATTGGCTTGAAGCACATGCAGGCGTGTCGTGTAATATTGAAATCGCCAGTGAATTTCGCTATCGCAAATCACATGTCCCTAAAAATGCCATGATAGTCACCATTTCTCAATCAGGTGAAACGGCCGACACGTTAGCCGCATTAAGACTAGCCAAAGAACTCGGTTACCAAGCCAGCTTAACCATTTGTAACGTGCCAGGCTCTTCCTTAGTACGTGAGTCTGATTTAGCCTTTATGACTAAAGCCGGCGCTGAAATAGGAGTCGCATCCACTAAAGCGTTCACCACACAGCTTGTTGGCTTAATGATGATGACCTTAGCATTAGGTAAGCATCACGGCATGCCAATAGAAGAGCAACAGGCCATGGCACAAGCGTTAACAACTTTGCCTAATAAAGTTGAAGAAACCTTTGCCTTAGCAACTGATATTGAAGCCTTAGCCGAAGATTTTGCAGATAAAAATCATTCATTGTTTTTAGGCCGTGGTGACCAGTACCCGATCGCAATGGAAGGCGCATTAAAACTGAAAGAAATTTCATACATACATGCGGAAGCGTATGCCGCAGGCGAGCTTAAACATGGCCCACTAGCGCTTATTGACGCAGAAATGCCAGTCATTGTTGTCGCTCCTAAAAATGATTTAATTGAAAAGCTTAAATCTAATGTTGAAGAAGTGCGTGCCCGTGGTGGTTTAATGTATGTATTTGCTGACGCAGACGCTAAATTTGAAAGTGACGACACAATGAAGGTCATCAATGTACCTAACTGTGATGACTTAATTGCACCTATTGTTTACACGTTACCGCTGCAATTGTTGTCATATTACGTGGCAATTATTAAAGGTACAGATGTTGATCAACCTAGAAACTTAGCCAAATCAGTGACAGTTGAATAGCGAGAGCCTTTTAAATGGGTTTGTGTGGGTTCTAAATAAAGTTGGAAACCATCAAATAAAGATGGAAACGTCTAAATAAAGTTAGAACCTAAAATTTATAAACGGGTTACTCATATGAGTAACCCGTTTTTTGTTATGAAACAATTCAATAACAATTTTATTCCCTTCAAAAGTGCGCTTACTGTAGATTCTAAATAAAGACGGAAACGGTCAAATAGAGTTAGCAACCCAATTTGTCTCATTTGATCTCATAAACCTATGGGCGAATGTGCATCTCGGGATCGGCTAGACAATCAGACAAAGGTTCAGACAATTCACACTGCTGGCGTTGCTGACACTCTCGAACCTGAAGGGATGGTGCTTTGCCGACCCAATAGTGGTTGATGCATTGGCCACAGTCGCTACCAAGATTTCGATAGGTATCGCCTTCCTTGATTTCCAGTTTGGAAAAGCACGCATTCCATGCACTTTGGTGAGCAACGAAGTCTAGTGCGTTGACACCTTTGGCTTGCGCATCCAAGCGCTTGATATGTTGTATGTAGTCAGGTTTAAATCCTGACGTCCTGAAGAGCTCCATAGCGTTTCTTGGGTCAATCGCGACCAAAGTTGGGCATCCTTTATACCCATATTTTTTCGCTAAGTTGTGATTAGCTTTCACTTGTTCCGGTGGCTGATATCGCCACCTTGGAAAGTCTGCGCGAACTGGGACAAAAGTTGAGTTTGAGTATTCTATCCAAGCCTGCTTTTGGAAAACCTCACTATTCAATCTCTTACCTGGGCCACACCAATCCGACCCAGAAAACCAGAGCAAGATTTTTTTGTTCTGTTGTTTCGCAGAGGTCAATGCATTGTCGAAATTGGTCTGCCATTCAATGTTAGACGCATGCAACGATGTAGAAACGATCGTCGTCAAGAATAAGAATATCCATCGATTCATCATAATCCTTAATTTTCATACCTGCGATACCGATCAGTGTACCGTGCTAATGTTTTCAGTATAGCATGACCTGAAATGTGTTGATGATTGCTTTACTTCCGCTTGTGGCTAAATGAAGTCAGAAGGTATTCATTGATACTAATTTCAGCAATGTCGGATTAGCAGACTAAATTAATACTTATTCTGTGGAGTTTGTTTTCTTGAATTAAGTGAACAACTCTTCCTCGTTTCCATCTTTACCTAAAAAAGCCTACTTCTCGTTAACAGGATAAATGAGGTCCCAGACGAGTTGCGTTTCGAACTTTATTTAGCTTCCCCAGTTTGTGTGGGTTCTAAAAAAAAGTTGGAAACAAAAACCCCAAGCAAGCCTATTTATATCGTTGAGCAAAAATGGGATTTTGTGAATAAATATCGAAACAAATTTGGCAGTAAGTTTTATTTATTAAAAAAGTATCAGAGACACTCCAAATAACGCTGGAAACTGACTTCAACTGACATAAGTGAACCTTAATAATCATTCGAAGCACATCATGAAATGACTTTGTTAACGTCTTCTGCGTGCGCTAAGCGGTAACTTCGAGTGATTAAGGTAATACCTCGGCTGCTAGCCTTAAGCTGACGGCGATGTTTTCATCTCTGAATACTTATTTTTACCATAAAAGGGACATAAACCATTAAGATGTTTTAACATTCTTTTGGATGACATTAGAGTTGCAGCTAGCTGTTGTAGCGCCATAAAATCGAAGATAGTAAACATCACTAATTCTGTATGATGAATCAAGGCCAAATCCCACGTTGTAAGGTGACTTTGGCGACTTTCTCTACGGCACAAATCATCGCTGCCGTGCGGAGATCTAATTTTTCAGCAGACGATTTTTTGTTTTCACTTTTTAACGCTTTTCGTCGGTCAATAACCATGTCTACTGCATTGGTGATAATCTGAAAAAGACGTTGATTAACTTCTTTTGCTTGCCACTGTTCATTAGAAAGATTTTGATTCCATTCAAGATAGCTAACCGTGACACCACCCGCATTGGCTAAAATGTCAGGGATAACTTCAATGCCACGATTCCTCAATATCAGATCTGCTGCTAGTGTTACAGGTTCGTTAGCCGCTTCAACAATTAAACTCGCAGAAATACGTTTGGCATTTGTTTCATTAATAACACCACCGAGCGCTGCAGGGATAAGAATGTCACAATCGAGCTCTAGCACATTATCGTTGGTAATCGTCGTTGTCTCAGGTGTTCCAACAACGCTACCTTCCTTTGCTTTATGTTCCATCACAGATTTAATATCCAAACCAGTTTCTCTAAATACACCACCAACGGAATCACTGATCGCAATAATTTTAGCGCCAGCAGCAGAGAATAATCCGGCAGCAATGCCGCCAACATTTCCGGCTCCCTGAATGACAACTCGTGCATCTTTTAAAGAAGTAACATTCGCTAATTTGACTCGTTTTAAAAAATGTTCGACAACAAATAAGCAGCCTCGTGCGGTGGCTTCTCGTCGACCAAGCGAACCGCCTAAATTAATAGGCTTTCCTGTAACGACAGCAAGATTGTTTTTGCCGGGATGAAATGCATGGTAAGTATCGTAAACCCATGCCATTGTAATCTCATTGGTATACATATCTGGCGCAGGGATATCTGTATGTGGGCCAATGTTGTCGCCCAACTCACTAATAAAGCGCCGCGTTATTCTGCGAAGTTCATCTTCACTCAATTCTTTTGGGTTGCAATTCACTCCGCCTTTAGCACCACCGAATGGTAAATTCATTAAGGCGCATTTCCAGGTCATTAAAGCGGCTAAAGACATTACCTCTTCGCGATTAACATTGGGGTGAAAACGAATCCCGCCTTTTCCTGGGCCGAGTATATTGCTATGCAGAGCTCTATAAGCATAAAAGCTTCTTACCGAGCCATCGTCCATCTCAACCGGAAAACAAAGTTCAATGACACGTTTAGGCATTTTAAAAAAATGAATCAAGCCTTTTTTAAGACCGACAATATATTGTGTCGCCTGATCGAATTGATCCTGACTATTCTGAAGTGGATCAATATTTTCGGCCAATGTATCATCAGGCTGATGGCTTACCTCTTCAATGTTTTCATCATTCATGTTTTCACTCCATTGTGGGAAGTTTGCGACAAGCCATGAGGCAGAAGTGTCAATTTATTGAGGATATTTTAGACTTTTACTTTAGCTCATATTTAAATATTCTGTAATTAGTTGCATAAGTTATCATGATAAGGTTTGAGGAAGATGAACTGTTTTCACTAAATAAACCCGTTCGCCCATCAAGATCAACATTGACATATAACTCTGTCACTAATAAACATTTTAGTAAGGGTAGCTTAGAGATTAACAATAAATTTCATTGCTCAAAATTCACTTGGCCAATATTATCTTTAATAATCAAGTGAAATTTATGGCGCTACATTTATGAGTCTACAGATTATTTCATCGGCCTTACTAGCACTTGTGGCAGCAATACTGGCTTATCGGCGCGGTTACCTAACTCTTTCAGCTGCGTTATTGGCAGCATTTTTTGGTGGTATTATTCTTATTTTTAGTGATTTGGCACTAGGAATAAGTGTAGGTGTTTGCTTTTTCATCACGGGCTGGTTATCAAACCTGAGCGCTAATTTAAGCGCTAATTTAAGCGCTAGGTCAAAGCGCTTAGTTAATGATACTAACGGGAACATTAGAACTGACGATAAACAAAGCTGTAGAGACTTAAACCAGGTCTTAGCGAATGGTTTAACACTGGTAGTGTTAGCTATTTTATACGCATTAGCGGGGGACGAAAAAATCAGTATAGTCGCGGCTTTTCTGGGCTGTATTGGTGCCGTGGCTGGTGATACATGGGCGAGTGATATTGGCCAACTATCAAAACAACCGCCAAGGATGCTCTTAACTGGAAAACCGGTTTCTAAAGGGACGCCGGTAGCGGTTACTGTATTAGGGTTATTACTTACGCTTTTGTCTGGTTTAATCGCTGCGGTTATATATTTATTGCTGTCTTATTTTTACGTTTTTTCTCCAGAGAAAATTATAATAAGTTTATCGGATAGTATTATCTTAATTGTTGCCGCTGGAGTGGGAGGCATGTTGGGGGCGTTAACCGATAGTTTTTTAGGCGCTTATGTTCAAGGGATATATCAAACAACCAGTGGAAGCATCTGTGACAATATTGAAGATGCACAGGGTCACAAAAATAAACACCTAAAAGGATTGATATGGCTAAGCAACAACAAAGTTAACTTTGCCAATTCTGTTGTTGGCAGCTTGAGTGGCTATTTAATCTGGACCTTGCTCAGTAGCAGTTGATTTGATAATAAAAAGCGAGCTAGCCAGTACTTATATACCTAAAATAAAAGCCCTAAACCGCAACCTAATGACATAATTAAAAAAGCTATCAATGCCATCTGACTTACCGGAAAGTGTCGATAAGCGTGTTCAGGGTCGCGCCATACGTTAATAGCCGCTAGTGCTGATGGAATAATGGCAAAACCGCCCAGCCAAACACCTAAAGGCAAACCAAAAAAAGGTAATAGTGCTAATATTAAAAAGGCTGACAATTGTAGTAAAGGTAATACTCTACTGGCTCGGTAGCGTCCTAAACGCACGATCAGGTTGCGTTTATTAGCTTGTACGTCAGCATGATAATCAGGAAATTCATTCACCCATAAAAACGCTGCTATTAAAATTCCTAGTGGTAGTGATATCAGCAAAACCTTGCTATGTAGCTCTCCTAATTGAATTAAATAGGTACTTAAACATATTAATGGCCCGTAACATATAGCAACATCAAGTTCTCCTAAGCCGCGATAAGCAAGTCGGCCTGGGGGGCCATTATACAACCAGGCGAGCGTGAGCCCAATCAGCCCTATCCACATAGCCTGAGGTTCGCGATAAAAGACGATAATTACCCCACAAGTTATCCCTATAAAGTAAAAAAGTAGCGCGATAGTCCACGTTTGGCGTGTATTGAGTAATCCGTCTACTAGCACACGTTTACCACCGGAAAAATCGGTACGATCTTCTTTTGCTACCGCCACATCCGTTTGATAATCGTAAATATCACCCGAGGCATTCTTGGCGACTTCAATGGCAAAAAAACCACAAATAGTGACTATAAGCCAAAAAACATTAATTTCACCATCAGCAGCAGCTAAACATGCGGCTAAAAATATCGAAGACATTGAAGCTAAAGTGATTTTAGGATCTGCTAATCGCCAAAAGCCGAGCCAGAGGTCATTATTAAGATTTTGATGTTGAGTGTTCACTTAAACTATATCCCCATATTTAGGAACTTGATTTAGTCATGCAATAAGCCACTAGATAGAGGGTAACAAGCACGTTTATTTTGGAAACTGTAATTAAACAAACTCGATCTATTAGAAAATGTATTGAAAAAACATTAAGACTAAAGTCAGTAATACGCAAAGAATTCATATTACTAGTATAACTATGAATGAACGCTTTGGTGGCTTAGTTGTCTGTCAGCGTAAAGGTAAAGCTACGCCTTGTGAATACTGGAAACATCTCAAAAAGCTATTGATGTTAATGTCCGCCTTCGTATCTTTGTTTACATTAAATCAGATTGTATTAGAGCCTTTTTCAGTTAGCCAAAAGTGGGCATTAAGTTTTTGTGATTCTATGAGTATATTAATGACAATTCTAACCCAAATATAAAGCATGTCTGTAGGGATGGTTTAAGGCTCAAAGGCGACTGTGGAGTTCTAGTTTAGATAACTAAAAACCAATAAAATAAATTTCGAGTAATTTCTGAACATAAAGACTGCTTTTGTTATCTAGTACTCTCATGAATTTAATAAATTATATATCCAACCTTATAAACTAAGGACTCTTGCCTCAATTATTATTCTATATGCCCCAAAACCTAATAATTCTTTATTAACTTATAAAAACAAATAGTGAACAGTGATTTTGTGTCAGAATATTTTACAGCTGATCATATGTAATTATTGCTTATTTTTTATTACTTTGAAATTGTTCATTATTTTAGTTTTGGTATGTTTTTTGTATCAAAATACAAAAATTAATAAGAATATTCTATTTACAATAGATAGGAAAATATATGAAAAACAAGATATTTAAGTCATTGACTGTATGTTCGGTATTATTAGCTAGTCATTTATCATTAGCCACAGTTATAACGGATGATGTCTTAGATCCAAGCAGTGGCCTAATTGGAACCTTTGATCCAACAGCTCCAGTTGGTGACGGTGCATGGACAGCAAATACCTTTGGCAATCCAGGTTCAAAGTCATTTCAATGGCTTTACTGGAATGACACAGGCTCTGAATTTACTCTTGGTGATTTATTATCTCTGTCTTTTGACACTAATAAGCCTGTTGAAAGTCCAAATAACGATTTTTACATCAGCATTTATACAATTGCAGACGGCACCAATGACGGCGCAAGCTGGTATGGACAACGCTTGGCTTTTGACCCTTTCTACGCATCCTCAGTTAATGGCCCTGCTAACCAGTGGAATACTTGGTCAACTTCTGGATCTGAAAATATGCTATCTGTATATGATCATGGCATAGATGGCGGTTACTCTGCTCCTAGTCTTACAGACCTATTAGATGGCACTTATACCGATGATGATATCTATTCATTCGCTAATGTTAATTACAACAGTGAAAAAATTAGAGGTATCTCGATTAGCACAGGCTCAGCATGGGGAAATACATATCAAGGCTCAATTGATAATGTGAATCTCGACTTTGGTAACGCAGGCTCTTTAAGCTTCGATTTGGAGCCAACAAGTGTACCAGAACCATCTACACTTGCTATTTTTGCATTAGCAATGATTGGTTTTGCATCGCGTCGATTTAAGAAGCAATCCTAATAACTTTAAGATAACTTATTCTAAAAAACATCAATTTTCATGATTGGTGTTTTTTTATGTCTGATGATTGGCGTTTTAGGTTGTTTCATCGTAAAACCCTCACAAATAATACTCAATCCTTTGTTATGCCATGTGAATAAAGTCTCTGGCTGTTACCACTAAATAATTAGTACTACTTGAAAATCGACTTACTCTTTTGACTGAGAGTAATCAACTGATAGCTTTTTTTTGAAGAGGGATGCGGGCTTTGTAGCTGCTTATGTAAAACTGCAACTTTTAAGTCTATTTCAGCAAACTGCCTTTTATCTTGTCTAACCAAACCTTCATAGGATGTTTTCGATGTGCCCTGCAGAGGGCAATTAAGATATCGTCCTCTGCAGGATGCTGATCGTCAACGACTACTTTATTGGTTCTATCTTTATCAGTCGGCGAAAATATATTTACTGGTCGACGACTTCCAAAAGTACATTTCCACTAGCCCCAGAAGGGGGTTTGGAGCCAACAATATTCGCTAAGGTAGACGCAACGTCAACCGTATGGACTCTGCGTGAAACTGTCTGTGGCTTTAACTTGTAGCCTGCGAAAATAATTGGAACAAAGGTGTCATATGGCCACGGAGAACCATGCACAACTGAAACTGAAAGACCGTCTAGGTCATTGATGAACCAGCCTGGATCAAAAACGACATAGACATTACCGGATCGCTTGGGATGGTAATTATTACTAATAGCCCTAGTAAGAAAATTGTCAGGAACAGCACCGCGCTCCAAAGCGTTGCTAGAGACAGCGGTCGAAACACCTGGAAAACGAACCAGTTCATCCACAATAGTTTGTTCAAGCGCTTGTAAGTCGATTTTGGAATTGCTGATCACTTCATTACTGAGATAAATATAAGGGTGGTCATACCCTTCAATAAGCTTTCCTTTAATACCAAACTTATTTTTGATCCTATCGATTGCGGGTTGCTTGTCCCATTTATCGGGAGAAATATAGCCGGTCGGGATCCCCATAGCTTTTAGATATCCAGGAGCCTCTGGAGCACCATGGTCAGCAGAGAGAACGATTAATGTATTATCCAGACCAATTTTTTTGTCGATATACGAAAACAGGTTTGACAGTGAGCGGTCGAGGCGCAGAATATTGTCTTCCGATTCTAAGCTCGAAGGCCCAAAAAAATGGCCTATATAATCTGTCGAAGAAAAGCTGACGCCGAGAAAGTCGGTAATATCGTCGCTGCCAATCTGTTCGGCTTCGATTGCCGCTTTGGTAAACTCAACGGTGAGCTCGTCACCTGCAGGACTTATCGTAAGAAAGGTGGAAAAGTACTTGTTCTCGGTCGTACCGAATTTGTGAGGGAAAGTTCGTCCATACCCGCCAAGATCAAATTCCCATTCCTTATTGTCCCTATCGCCAAATAGATAGCTGTCTTTGCTATGCATAAGCTCCCAGGTTTTACCTGAATATTGCTCGGGCATTTTTTTTGCGTTCCAGTCGACCACCCACTGTGGGTACTTATCATAATAATAACTGCTAGTGACAAATTCGCTGGTGGATTTTGAAAACCAAAATGCTTTCCCTGAATGTCCTGCCATAGAAACGGCACCTCTGTCCTTGACAGAGATACCAAATACTTTTGCCTTTCCGGCCGTCAACGAAGACAATTCATCTGAAAAAGTCGTTGTTAAAATAGACGCAGGTGATCGGCCATCACTCGACGCTGCTTTTTGAGTTGGGTCTATCTCGGTGCTGGCATCGATATCCGCACCCTCGGTTAGCAATGTATAATTTGAATCTTCGATGTTGTAGGTAGTAACACCTGTCGTGCGGTCAAACCAGATATTTCCGATCATCCCATGTGCCGATGGGTGAGCCCCTGTAGCAAGAGTGGCATGCCCAACAATTGTTTCAGTGTTTGCATGGGCGTGATGGGCGTTATTAAAAACCACACCGTTATCTAGCAGATACTTAAGTCCTCCTTCGCCGAGTCGATCGTAGTAGCGGGTTGGCAGATCGCCACGAAGCTGGTCGACCGTTATTTGCAAAATTAATTTGGGCTTGTCACCCGCGATTGCCGGCACAGCGAAAGCTGCGGCCATTACACCGGCAGCGACCAGCGTAGTTAATAATTTCATTTTCATCGATATGCCTCCTGATTTTTTAAATTGAGCGGTCCATAAATCCTGAAAACTGGGAACCGAAAAACTTATTTTGTGAACCAGTCGCGGATTAACTCACAAGTCTTCTCTGAGTTATCTAACATCATCCAGTGGCTGCCTTCAACACACTCGTAGCGCCATTCAGCATCCATAAGATCTTCAGTATTTGTCATCCATTCTTCAGACAAGTAAATATCACCTTTGGACCAGATACCCATAGTTGGAACTTTACAATTATCGTATTTTAGGTCGCCCTGAACGTAAGCCAGGTAAAAGCTGGATACTTGGTTGGCGCGATCCCAGTTCAGCATGCCGTTCATTGCCTTAGGGTCTGCCAAGCGGCCACACACTTCATCCAAATCAGGGTGTGAAGGGAATAAGCTTTCACGGAGGAATTTAAAGTCGTTGTAAGCGTACAAATCACCGGCATGGGTCTGGGTGTTCATGTACATGTACCAGTTCTCTTTAGCATCGTCCATGGACATGTGGGAGAACATAGACTGTGGGTGGCCTACAGCTAAGCACACGTGCTTTCTGAACAGTTCAGGCTTAAGCATTAGCAGCTCCCAAACAATGCCAGCGCCCCAGTCGTGGCCAACAATATCAATGTTCTTCAGGCCCAAGGTGTCGATGATAGCCAGCATGTCAGCCACGATGTGCTCACCGGCGTAACGCTCGGTTTCCTCGGGCTTATCAGACTTACCATAACCAATCATGTCAGGTGCAACAACGCGGTAGCCGTCTTTGATCAGCGCAGAAGCTAAGTCTTTCCATATTAGGTTAGTGTCTGGCATGCCGTGGACCAGCAGGGCGGTTTTATCGCCTTGGCCTTCATCGTAGACGTGATAGTTGATACCGTTAATTTCAATTTTTTTGCCAGGTAAACTCATTTTATATTTCCTCATTCTTGTGATTGGTTAAGCTTGTAATAAGTAGTCTTGTTTCAGTCTCTGGTTCGCGTAGGTTAAAGTATAACCTCCTTTTTCCCGTCAGGCATAATGATCGATTGCGGCATATTTACCGATTAAGCAGTTGTGCAGCAAAGGCTGCTACCATGTTGCCTACCATTAGACCTGTAACGACCAGACTGGTTAATAGTGTCATTTTCATCGATACGCCACTAAATTTTTTTGGCGGGGCGAGTTTTAATCCGCCCCGCTGCTCATTTGTTTTGAGCGAATTACCTCATCAACGTAATTCTCTTGAGCGCAATATCTTGTTAAACCAAGTCGGTGCTTTTGGCACCTGAATAATAAATGGCTACTTGATAAGCTCGAAGTCATTTAATACCCAAGTTTTGTCAATGTACTCTTTCGTAGGACCGTAGAAACGGAACACAACGAAGAAGCCCTTATCTGGGTTAGTAGGCACCCAGTTCTTTTCCTTTCCTTTAGGTGCTTTTGGACCAAAATAAACATCCACTGAACCATCAGCATTAGCGACCGGCTTTTCACGACTACCTATCGAAACGTTCTTGTTTTTCCCAGGATCCAGCAGACTACGGGTGGTTGGGTCGTAAGCCGTTACCGCCCAAAAATTCTTGACCGGTGGGTTTGGCGGTACACGTAGCTTATAATTTTTACTGCCATCGAGATACGCACCTTTATTATCACGAATGCCGGTAAGATATGCAGTACCCGCACCCGGCGTGGTAGAGATCAGAGCAGGAGAAACAACGATGGCCTGATAATGCCACAAAGTACGAGCATCAATATCTGCTACACCATCACGTTCAAAAGTGGTGTTATGTAGGAACATTTTTTCCCAATGACGCTCAGGCCAGTATCGGATCTCAGGATCGCGCGAGGCAAACACAATAGCGCGTGACATGGCTGCGCCCTGCTTAGCCCCCTGATCCAAAATACGCTTCATGCGCTTATCCGGATTGAAAGGTTTTCCCTGGGCAATGCCTAATGTCGCTAGGCGGCCCAACTGTTCAGCACCAAATAATTCTTTGGGCTCGTATTGAATAATCTCATTAAGCATGTCAAAGGCAGAACCATCTTCCGCCGCCAACGAATTGAGACCGGTACCCGCCGTGTTTGTGTAATTAGCCTGACGAGGTCCAGTTGCGAGCGGGTAAACCTTCAAATGTTGTTTAAACCATGCCGTTGCTTTATCGCCTTCACCGATATCACCCCAGGCGCGGAACATTGCCCACATTCGATAGCTCGGTGACTTGACCACAAAATAGCCATCAGGGATTTTGCCATCGTAACCCGGTGGCAGAAACAGGAACTTGCCGCCTTTACCTTTGTCGGGACCGACCACACCAATATCGGTCAAGAATTTAAAGGCTGCATCATTTACTGTGCCTAGCATACCCGGCGGAGCCTCTAACACTGTGGGGCCATCTACCTTTAAGTCGAGTGAAGCAACCGCGTATACCGTACTGTTATTACCGGTCAGGTAAAGCTCGGTGGGTGTCAACCCAGGGCTTGGATGCACGCCGATATCGGATGAAGTTTTAAATCCGAAATCTCGGATTTGACCCTTGATGATGCCATGAACAGACAGCGCCGGCATAAAGTCCATATAGGCCTGTGTGGCACGCTGCAAATCCAGTTCATCGTAAATTTTTTGCGTTGTTTCTTTGGTGGGATACGCTTCAAGATCAAACTTCAATTTACCGAAGTTCGTTTTGATCTTATCCTGTGCCGGTTTGAAATCCTTGTTAGTTTGTTTCTTGCCAGCATTTTCAAACAGGTTTTGCGTTTGTTCAGCAGTTTCGGCCTGAAACGGTACTGCCACGCTGGTTGCCATTAGTCCGGCAACGGTAAGCATCGTTAATAATTTTGTTTTCATGATCGAGTGTCCTTATTCTATATATTTGTATTTTGTTTTAGGAAGACGGCGAGTTTCCCGGCGCCACCGAGTCAAGACTATTTCACCAGCTCGATATCGCCTGGTCTCCATCAGAAAACCACCCTTGCTCTCATTCCGGCCACCCAGATACTGTCTTCATCGGGATTGAGGGCGGGATCAAGCCAGGTAGTTACTGAGTAACCGGTCGACGAATCGCTTTACCAGGTGCTGCGTCAGTTTTTAACTTGCCTTTATAAACACAGGGAACCACATCAATGTCATGCTCTTCACAATACTTAATATAGGCGCCAAAATTAGTGTTAGTGTCCCGATTCTGATCAATAATTTCTTGCCCAGCAGTACGATTAAAAGAGTCCATCGTCCCCGCTTTAACGTAAGTATTGGTTTCAGTGAAAAAACCGGTAAGTAATGCTCTTAATTTCATTTTTTATTCCTCTCTATAACTTAGGATTAACCCAGTAACATATCTAGCAATTTTAGTTTTTCTAGTTTCTTCAACAGCAAAAATAGTGTTTTTTGTTAAGTATGTTAAATGCGTCGTTGACGCCACATTGTAACGAGGTTCCAGCTTTCTGAAGTCACAGCAACTCTCCACAGCTGGCGTTGTCTATCCAAATTACTCAGATTGTTTGGATTCCTCAAAAGAGAAAATACGCTGCCAATCATTTTTCATGCTGACCACGTGCCATCCTCCAGATTCGGCCGCATCAAGTGACGCGTTATCCGATTCAGCATAGGCAAACTCGCGTACCTCGTCGTCGTGATTTATGAGAAGTTGGAAATTCGGCAACTCATTCGTTTGGCTATATGTGAGTTGACCAATGTCTCCTCCCGTACGAACATTTCCGCCAACAAAAATCGGGATGCGCCCGATGCGCAAATTGATACCTACCGGCTTGGTCACACCATCATGCATGAACATGTTCTTCGTACCTTTAACTATCTTCCATTCGCCATCGACCTGCTCGAATGAGTTAATCGCGAAGCTTCCAATCACATTTTCTGGAACAATGCCGTAGGTATCCGTCGCGATAACTCTCATAAAGTCAACGCCACCACCCGAACTGAGGTAGGTCTTGAATCCGTTAGTGCGAAGATACGCCAACAGCTCCAGCATCGGCTGATAGGCAGTTCGATTGTACATTTGCTTGAATTTCGGATGCTGTTCAGTGTTGAAGAACTCGCGCACCGTTTCGTCGAACTCTTGTATCGTCATCCCAGCATGAGTCGCCAAAACCAGTTCCTGCAATCCCTTTCCATGATTATTCTTATAGTCGTTCATCAGGTACTCTTTGTCACCTTCAAGTATTGCCTTATAGGGGTCCTGAGTCTTCCACTCCGGATGTTGACCTGACATTTTCTTGATTTGATAAGCGACGTATTCGAACTGCACCACGGGCTGCTCAGACCAAAGCGTACCGTCATTGTCAAACGCAGCGATGCGTTGCTCAGACGGGACAAAGTCTGGATTGCCTTCTGTTGTAACATTAATAACAAAACGAGTGATCGCCTCCTTAGTCTTGCCTTCATTCCAGGATGGTAGGGGATCGGCTACCTGCTCGGCAACTACAACAAGCTCTTTTGCAGCTGCGTTTTCTTTTGGCGCATTGTCGCACCCCGTAAGCACAATGCTCAATAAAGTCAGTCCGATAAAACTCAGTTTAGTTTGCTTCATAGTCTCTCTCCTTTTCGGCCCTTGTGCAGTAAACACTGTTGCCGTGTTGCTTGTTATCCCACCTTTTGATATCCGTGGGGTTAATAATATGATTTTTATTTTAATCTACTGTTAACGCTGATTTGTAACGTCACAATAATGACGACTTAAGTGTATTGAATCAGTAAAGAAGATGATTAGCCTGTTCCTTGTGTGATTGAATCGCTCTTGGTCGAAAGTTCCAATCACGGAACAGGCATTTAGGATCGGCTTCAAAATTAGTTGCGATTTTTTTTAAATAGCCCGTCAGTTAAGGCTTTATGGAAAAAATTTATCGCAAGTTATTTTGTAACGATTCCTTAGTTCAAACTTTCTATCAAGAATTTGAACTATTTAACCCGTTTAAAATCACCTGGTTTCCAGGTTTTATCGAACCACGCTTGTTCTGGGCCATATAAGCGTAAAAGTACGTTAAAGCCTTTATTAGGAACAGTTTGTACCCCATTAAACAGCTTGCGAACAATGCTCTTAAGTTTGGATTTTTACTTTGTAGCACTAACATGTATTTCACCTATCGTTATGTACTTTTAAAATTTTGACTTAAACATCTTGCCCATTTTTTAATGCTAAGAATAGCGACAGCTAGCATCAACCTGTTTTTTGAAAGTGGGCTTACCTACATCTTCGGCAACCGGATCGCTTTACCCGGATAGACGCCTTTCAGCACCTTTGAATCTTTTACTACAACAGTTCCATTCACAATCACGTAGGGGATGCCGGTCGACGGCAGGCCCGCCTTTTTTTGCGTGGAGTTGTCCTGTACGGTTTTCGGGTCGAAAATGGTGATATCCGCATCGGCGCCGGGCTGAATGCGTCCCTTGAACGCCATTTGCGCAACGCCATTGTCCTGGAGGAACCGAGCCGGCAGATAAGTCATCTTCGAGATGGCCGTCATCAGCGGCATCAGCTTCTTCTCACGAACCATGCGCAATACAATCGCATTGGTGCCGGCAAGGCGCGGATGACCCTGCACGGCATCGTAAGGTGTATCCCAGTCTGTCGCGGCCTTACCGGTTTTAGTCACTGTCAGGGGAAACGCATCGCTGGCCACCGTCGTACCGGGGTGCGCCAGGCCGGCGTACAGATCCTCTTCTTTTGCCCCGTAGAACATAACCGCAGTACCCGGCGCACTCTTCATCAGTTGGTCGTAACGATCCTTGGTCAAAGGCTTCATCGTGGCTATCTCAATGATACCCTTGTAGTCGCGCCCCATGTTCGGTCCGTAGTTATCGGGTTTCAGGTAGTCGGCGCCGACGATCGTGGCGCCATAATTGTAAGGGTAGATCTCAGCAGCAACCGACAGGCCATTCGCCCGCGCATCGTCAACCATATCAAGGGCCGGTGACGTAAGCCCCAGCGCCTGCTGATGCATGTGCTGCAACAACACACCGCCACCGTATATACCTGCATTGGCAATCATCTCCTCAAAGCCGAGAATACCGGTAGTCGGTGACTGCTGACTCGAAAAACGGGCGTGCAGGAAGGTGGCCCGCCCATATTTGCCGGCCAGACGCTGCCAGGCGGCTGTCTCCTGCGATGTGACACCGTCAACCATGTATCCCACCGGCACACCGACACCGAGCGCACCCTGCTTGAGGCCCTCTTCGACCAGTTGATTGATCTGCTTAATCTGATCAGCGGTCGGCACGGTCGCAGACCACTTCATGTCGACGAAAGACTGTTCACTGGTGATGAACATATCGGAGACGAAATTGCCCGTTGTTGAGTCGTACTTGGGATTAAACACCTTTTCACGGATACCAATCGTCGCAACAGTCGCGCCGTAGTTGGTCTGGGAACGGCCGTTGAGGGTATCGTAGAAGCGATCGACCGGATACGCGCCTATCTCGAGATCGAGCGGCGTGGTGACACCGTCGCGCAGCATCAGTTTCTGGCCGAAGGGCACGTCGACTACATGGACGTGAGTATCGATAAAGCCCGGCGCCACCACATGACCTGTAGCGTCGATGGTTTCCGTCCCTTCGATCTTATCCTCGGTGATGTTTACAATCTTGCCACCCCTAATACCGACATTACGTACATCATCAAAGTTCGATTGTGGGTCCATTACTCGACCATTGAGGATCACAAGGTCGTAAGGCGAGTCAGCAATGGCCGTCATCGCAATAGAACAGGCAATAGCCAAGGTGATAATTCGTATTGTCTTCATTTATTTTTCCTCGTTGCTGTTGTTAATAAAGGCATGGTTGTGAGGAGTCAAGTAGCAAAAGTACAGTCCTCGATCTGGCTTAGAACATGTACTTGCCACCGATCATTACCCCTTTGACGGTTAAGTCATTAAAAGTGCCGCCGAAGGTGTCGCCATTATCGAATTCCCAGGTCAGGTAACGATAACCCATACCCAAAATCCAATTATCCATTGTATACTCGGCCGCCACAAACGCCTGCCAGGTCCGTTTTGTGTCACCAGTACCCACATCGAACTGAAATGGCATAGACCAACGTTCAGTCATTTCAAAGTTACCCTTGATACCAATAATCCCATTCCACGCATCACTGTCTTCCGAGGTCTTGTCTTTTGTGTTCGGTAACGGTGGCGAAAAAGTGGTCTCAAGTTCCAGATCGGCCTCTAAATTCAGATATCGGGCACCTGCCAGAAGACTAAGCTTCCACTGCTCCGATTGCACAACATTGTAGGTAACCATGGGTGTGACAATCCAGGCTTTCAGTTCTATATCATCGAGCTGCAGGAATGGGTTCAATGTGTCATTAGAACCATCCTCTAAGTCCATGTATATGACATCGGCAGCAAAACCCCACTTGCCTTTTTGTGCGCCAACGGCACCCATAACAGTTATATCGAGATTGTCGATAATGGTATCGAAATCGATGTCGGTGTCATCTCCGGCGGCAGTTTCGATATCGATCTCGGCAACCCATAAATAGGCCTGGGCAGAATATTGCCAATCATCATTCGAAGCATCCCCAGCCATGACCGGCTGGGCGGAAAATAGCCAAACTGCCAATCCCGCTATGCCAAATGACCTGAATATCAAACCCGGGGATTGGGATACTCTCCATTTATTTTCCATATTTCGTTTCCTTGTTTCTTTAGTTTTATACAGACTGAATCAACGGCGGGCTAATCTTGAAACCGGGCAGTCATCGAATCATTTAACCACTTCCAGTTCTCCCGGACGCCAGCTCTGGTCGATCCAGCTTTTTTCCGGACCTTACATGCGCAGGGCCAGCCACCAGCAGCCGCAATAGCTGTCAATCTTGCTTTGTTTTGCATGTTCATTTTCATATCCCTTTAAGTTTCGAATTACTGGGTGACTTTGACTCACCCAGCCTATCTATTTTGATATTGAATTACTTAACCAACTCCACGTTATTGGGAATCCACTGCTTTTTATTAAACGCGTTAAGCGGTCCGTAGTAGCGCATGTAAACAAAGAAGCCCTGGTTTGGGATGACTTCTACCCAGTTTTGTTTTACAACACCTTTTGGCTGTTTAACAGAGAAATAGATATCGATAGAACCATCTTTATTGACAACAGGAGCCGGTGTTTGCTGACTACTAATACTTGGAAAAGGCTGAGTTTGCACTACAGCACGGGTATATGGATCGTAAACAGTTACCGACCAGAAAAGCTTTACGGGAACCTTTGCTGGTACATTAAGTTTGTAGGTTTTATTGCCGTCCAAGAAATTACCTTCTTTATCTTTGTAGGTAGTTTGGTACCTTGAACCAAGACCTTCTGGCATTTCCATCGCCATCGCTGGTGTGATCCCATCAGCGGTAAAGTGAAACGTCTGACGCGCCTCAATATTGATATAATCGTTCTGATAGAAGGTTGAGTTATTGGTGATGTAAGGACTTTCCCATTCTCTACCGGGATACACTTTCGCGTTTTCGACACGCGAGTTAAACGCGATTACCCGCGACATGGCCACGCCTTCTTTTGCAGCCTGTGCCATAATTTTTTTCATGCGGGTGTCTGGATTAAATGGTTTGCCTTTGATAATGCCGATGGACGCAAGACGCCCTAACTTCTCTTTGCCGAAGGCTTCGGCCGGTTCATAATTGATAATGTCATGCATCCATTCGAACGCGCTAGCATCTTCGGGAACTAAAGTATTAATTGGCATCCCTGAAACATTAGTGAAGGTGTTCTTAATCGGTCCGCTATTTAATGGATAGACCTTGGCGTTCTTACGAAAGAATTCCATCGCTTTCTCGCCGGTTCCGACTACTGCAGCGTTGGCGCGAACAAAGGAAAAAAGACGATAGGTTGGCGACTTAAAGACAAAATAGCCCTCCGGCACGTCACCTTTATAACCTGGCGGAAGAATCAGATATTTTCCGCCCTTGCCTTTATCCATGCCTGTGGGGCCAATATCAAAAGCAAACAAAAAATTGGCGTCATCCACAGGGCCCATTAATCCAGCAGGTGCTTCAAAAACAGTAGGTCCATCTACTTTGAGATCAAATACAATCATGGCATAAATACTTTCCGTATTACCAGTTAACCACATTGCCTTTGAATCTAGTCGGTCAGCTGTCACCGAGATATATGAACTTTTCTTTGCGCCGTAATCACGTATGGTGCCGATCATCATTCCGCGCATGGAAAGAGCCGGATACATGTCGAGATACAGCTGGGTGGCGCGTTGCAGATCCAGTTCATCGTAGACTTTCTGCGTCGTTTCTTCCGTTGGGTAACCGCCGGGGAAGTTCAGCGTTCCAAACTGAGTTTGGATATTATCCGGCGCCGGCTTGAAGTCCTTCCAGCCCTGCTTGGCTTCCGTTCCGGCTTGTTCGAATAGACTCTTTTCCTGCTCAGCATAAGTTGGTAAAAGCAGGCTGGTCGCCATTAGTCCGGTGACGGCAAGCTTTGTTAATAATTTTTTTTTCATTTTTAATTCCTCTTCAGGTTCGAGTTGGAGGTACGACGAGCTGGGTCCTGCCTCCACATTTCTAACTACTTAACGAGTTCAATTTCACTTATTTTCCATTTTTGGTCGTACCAAACCTGGGTTGGGCCATAAATTCTCCGGTACGAGGTTGGTTCGTTTGTAACATTCTGCGTGTCTGGGGCTAATCTTCTACCTTTTATCATAGCTAAAAACTACTCACTCGCTGAATTAACCAGAATGCCGCCATGCTGCCGATGGCGTATGCGGGAAACTGACGACTCCAGACTGGCCACTGCACGCGAAGCTTGCCTAGTGCAAAAATGACTCCCAACATCAACATCACAAACATCAGCTGCCCCAGTTCCACACCGATATTAAACATCAGCAATGCCAATGGAATTTCGTTTTGTGGCAAACCCACCTGACTTAGGGCACCGGCAAAACCAAAGCCATGTAACAGGCCGAAAGTAAATGCCACCAGCCAGGGGTAAGTTGCCGTGAGACTTTGTTGTCCTCGATTAATTTTTAGCAGCTCACTGGCCAGGAACAAAATAGACAAGGCAATCACGGCCTCTACCGGAGGACCCGGCACCCACACCCAGCCCAGTGTTGCCGCTGCAAGCGTAATACTGTGCGCCAAGGTAAATGAGGTTACTGTCCATACCAGTCGCCGTACACCACTGACAATGAGTAACAGCGCCAGCACAAATAACAGATGATCGATACCAGAGAGAATATGTTCGATACCTAACAGGGTGTAGTCCCAAGCCACTTGCCAGGCTGATCGCTGCCCCTCAATGCTCACCCAGGGTTGATCAGGCTTTAAGATCGTCGAAAAATGAGTGCCATCAACAAATTCAACCCGCACTAGCACATCGGTAATAGTCGCTTCCAGGCCAGGGAAACGAATGACGCTACCATGAATACTCGGTGTATCAATTTCAACTACATGTTGATGCAATGCTGAATCAGCTAACTGCCGGATAGTTGGGGAACCGATCGTTTTCCAGTTAGCGGGTAGTTGCAAACTCGCCGGATGGGCTTTGCCATAATAGATGGGCGCTCGCCAGATAACTTCATAGCGACTTGTATCTTGCTGAGTTAGCTTCAGCAGACCTGGCTGAGACTCATGGGCAAAGGCCTGATTCAACAGCCCAACACAAAACAGCAACAAAGCGATTATCGATGAGAGTGTTCGCATCATTTTTGTGATACCTCGTCAGTTTGCGTTGCCGATACCGTGCCGCCAGTGAATTCAGCGCCAGAATCTTTCTGTGTTGTTGCACCCTGGATCACAACCTCGTAGCCTTCACGCAACTTCTCATAAGCTATATCCTTGAGCTGCTGGCGACGCTGTGCCAGATAGTCGCGCTCAACCTGATCACGTACTTGCGCCAGCTCTGGCAGATAACCCGCGGTATGTTCACTGACTCTCACCAGGTGTACGCCTAGCTGTGAATAAATCGGCCCGCTCCAGTCACCCACAGGCAGTTTCACCACATCAGTGGCAAAATCCTCACCAAAAGAGCGCCTGATTTCATACTGCGATGCCTGAGTAAGCTCATATGGCAACATGGTTGCATCACCCAACGTTGCTACTGCTTCTCCCTGCTGCAATTGTTTCAAAATACGTTTTGCATCTGCATCAAAATCAGCTCGTTTGTCAGGGTTCAAATACAACTGTTGAAATGACACTTGCGGCTGAATAAAAAATCGCTGCTCATTTTGCAGCATAAATTCGTTTAACAACTCGTCGCTAGGCGGCTCCTCGGCGGTTAAATCCTCGAGCAGAAATTCGAGCTTCAGGCGCATGCGCTGCTTGACCTGTGGGTCGTTTCTATCCAACCCCAGGGCTAAAGCTTCACGGTAATACACCTCGTTACGCACATGCCCCTTAATCAACTTATCTAGTTCCTGCTGCCCTGGCTCACGCATCCAGGTACGTTTGAACTGAGCCTGCAACTGCTGCAGCTGACCGGGACTTACAACGATACGGTCAGGTGCATCAGGAATTTGCTCCTGGCTCACCTCGTACAACAGGAATAAGCCTGCACCAATGAGTAGGAAATGCAGCAATGGTTCATGCAACAAACGTTTTAGATCAAACATAATAAATACAATCTCTTCTATTAAATTAAGGTTATACCCCTCAACCATGACTCAGCTGAATCACCTGGGGAACTATGTTCCCCAAGGTGCGTGTGTCCAGCCCTTCACTTCTAGCTTAACTCCCCGGTGTATACCAGATCGGCGAGGTATAGGCTCGCTCTTGGCCAATGGTGGTTGCACCTTTGGGTATCTCTATCCCGTAACGGAAGGCGTCATACACTATCCAGCGTGGTGTTGGAATTTCAAGCACACGGGCATAGTAGAATGCGCGTTGGTTGGCATCGAAATCCGGATCGGTCCACACGGTAGATAACTCGGAAGCCCCAATGGTATTGGTCCAGTTGGCTTTCTCGATATCTACTGTATTGCCTACTGGGGGTAGTTCGCCTTTTTTATCCATTTTGCGATCATCGGACCAAGCGACGTTGTATACCTTCTCGTGGGTTTTGCCTTTTTTATCCGTCCAACCTTTAACGATTTGGATGCGATCCAGGTTTGCACCGACCTGGTCACGCAGTGCAAACACCATAAAGTTGGGCGCTTTCTTGCCTTTCACAGGTTTCAGGTCACCGCCCATGGGTACACCCTTTTCATAACCGTGGAATGCCGGCTGACGACTGTTCATATCATCCTTGGTGAAATCCCAGCCACCGAAGAAGCGTACCATGATACGTGGACCGGTGGTGGCGTAGGTTTCCTTACGCTGCATTGCATCGAACAGGGCTTCGCGGGTGTTCTCAGTAGCAAATACTGCCTGCAGTCCTGCAGCCGCCATTTGCCAGGAGTAGCGTGTACCTGCGTCGGTCTTCTGGAATGGATGTTTCAGTCGTTCGGGCGAGGCCTCATAACCGGTGTGCTTACCCATGAAGTTTTCTTCTTCCGCGGTCACCAGTGAGGTGTGGCTATCGGTGGCGCCGACCATGCCGAACTTATACGGATTAGTACCCAGCTTTTCTTCCAGCACCAGTCCATTTTTCAGCCCTTCGCGGGCATACTCATATTGCAGCATGTCATTGGTTTTTGCCGTTAGCAGATCGAGACTGCCCTCGTCCCAAGTCTCATAATCGGCAAACTTATCGTCAGGAGATAGGAACGGATGGGTTTCACCATCACCTTTGATCTGGGTAACCTCGTACAGCGGCTCCCATTTGGCACGTGCCTGCACATATTTTTTATCGATTTTGCGACCGGTGTACTGCTTATCGACCGGGAACATGATGCCGTTGGACAGATTACCGTTATGGGCAATCGCCAGCACAGAACCACCGGTTTTCTTCTCGTACTCTTCCATCCACTTGTACAGATCCAGCGGATCGGCGCTGCCAAATGGCGGAACCATCGTATAGGGCACTAATTGACCTGCTCTTTGTGCACCATCGCGAAAGATAACATTGCGGTGCATATTTCCGCCTTTGACCAGCGAGGTCCATTCATAACCAATCAGCGCGGTGAAGTGGCCAGGCTCGTTGTATTCTTCTGCTGTTTTGATGATTGTGTCCCAGATCGTCTGGTACTTTGTTGAACCCGGTGCGTAGGCTTTAGTCAACGTTGGGTCAAACTTGTTCTGTGCGAAGGTTTCGATCAAATTCAGCGACGTACCCTGTGGGTCAGTCTTGATGCCGGCATTCCAGCGCTTACCCTGCTCCGTTGCCATAATAACCGGGTCACCCTTGAAGACGTCCTGGACAAACCCCATCATGTCTGAGTGATCGGCAATGACCAACCAGTCGAGAGGACGGCCGATTTTTAACGGCTGACCGCTTGAGGCGATGACTTCTTCGCCACGGGCAAAGCGATAGCCTGTGTCATGCAAAGTGGTATTACCAAACAAACCTGCATCCATCGATTAACCGGTATGCAGATGGGTCTCACCCCAGAGTGGAAACGTTGGGAAACTGCGCTGCGCATAAGGTGAATAAACCTTACCGCCATAGCCTTTCGCCAGTGACTCTTTGGATGTCGTGATTCCTATCTGTTCGGCGCTCACCGAGGACCCTAACAGCAGCAGGACTGAAGCGACGGCGGTTAATGTGAAATGTTTTTTTGTCTTCATTTTGCTCTCCTGATTTTCAATATTATGCAGGACGAGCACTCACCCAACCTGGTATTCATTAGACTCGAAATAAATGACTTAACCAGCTCAAGCCTACTACAGAGATTGACAGTAACAATTTTGATGTCATTTTTTCTTCTTATAACTTTGTTTTTATATGTTCTTGTTCTTAAGTGTAGAGCACTTAAGAAATTTATCATGAATTTTAAGTTTCTTATTGATCTTACTCAATTTATGGTTCCGTTATTCCGCATGGGACGGTTTATAGATCACTTTTAGTCTTTCCAAATAACTTGGTTGAAACTAGGGTCGGTTAATCTTTCAAGATGACTTTTGCAGCAGCTTGTTGGGTATTGATACAATGCAGAGCCTTTGTCATGTGGTTGTTCCACATAAAAAGGCGATAAAGACTTTATGCTCCTGCAAAGTCACCTTACCCCACCTCCATGTGGGGCAACACAGTAATAAAGCCATAAAAATGTTTGGGTTTGAACAAAATTTAACCGCGAAAGATCAACAGGCTCTAATGAAGATACATAGTTAAGTTCACATTACAGAGAGTGAGGTTAGTTAAGCTTTAATAATATGTAATTCCTCTACGGTACAGAATAAGACAATTCATAGTTTGTATAAGAACAATACCATTGTTCTAATGCTTTAAAGCGTATTAACCCATAACCACTTTTAGAGGCTAAGTTTTTAGTTACCTTAACTTTTATAGTGAATTTTTCCCATTTATCTCTAGCGGTTATCATTGAATTAGAGGTTCGACAGAGAGTCTCTGCCATTTGCTGGTATCGTTTGCCATCAAAAATATTTTCAATATCAGTAGGGATCTTCACATGCTCTAATGGTGCGTTTTTCCATGCAGCAATATCTATCGATAGCTTATCCTCATTGATAGTAACCACATCTCCTACGCTAATATAATGCGTATTCATACTTGACGTGGTTTCGCCATGGTCTAGAGAACGAACAGAGTTATTTTCGACAATAAAAACACCACCTTGCCCGATAACCTCAAATTCAGGTTTGTTGGTATTGATATTACTAACAACGAGTGCAGTCGCTTCATCAACACCAAACCCAAATGAAATTTCAGTATCTAGCACTAACTTTGCTAAACGCCCTTGTCTGCCGCGTTCAGAAAAGTGGGTATCCATGACTCCCCAATGAAATAACCCTAAACCACCAGCACTACGATATGTTAAATCGTCACTTAGTAAGTCTTCGTCACAAGTATTGGCTTTGTAACAGCCTTCAACAGGGAGCTGATCTTTCTTCGCACCGCGAACGATAGCGGTATCACTTTGTCCGTTAGTAATCATTGGAATTTGGTGAGCTTTAAATATACCCCCCGACATTACTGCGGTGCCTGCACTTGTGCCACCAATGACTAATTTTGATTGTTTCAGCTTGTCTTTAATGATGGTTAATACTTGGTTGTCTGAACCATTCTTATTTATAAAAGCTTTTATAGTGAGTGACTGGTCACCACCGTTAATAAAAACACCATCTGCACTTTCTATTGTCGATATGACTTTACTTGGCGTTAAGCATGCTTGCATTTGCTGTTCAGTTAAATCTGGATAGACATATTCTCGATTAACAGAGCCTTGCATTTCCAAACGCACTTGGCTTAATTGCTGGCACACTTCTTTTCGCTTACCTGAACGTTGCATTAGCGTGTTCAATGTTGCATCAAGTGGCAGCCATTTAGCATTTGCCCCCGCTTGAGTAAATGCTGTTTGATAAAAGTCTGCGGCTTCAAAAATATCGCGAGCCGACGCGGTTAGTACAATGATATTAGGCTTATCTTTACCACTAATCGCTTTTGCATTAGCGACAAATGCTTTGTAAATTTCGGTAGAAAATTGATTGGTCGATTGATCTAATTCAACGTGCTCTTTTAAACGCTCGCCTGTTTTTTTATTCAGAATAGGTTGCTCTAACAGATCAAGTAAAACGTAATATTCAGGATCGGACAACTTTCTAATGATGTATTTGGTATCCTTTTTACGGAGCGCGGCTTTTAATTGTTTAAGTGTTAATTCAGTGTCTTTATCTGAAATTGAAATGCGATTAAGTAAACTAATAATGTTTGATTTGGTTTTATTATCAAAATTTGCAGGCCACTTTTTATCGATCAAGTTGATAGATTTATCATCAATTTTATAAAGGCCATGATGCTTAACATTTTCGAGTTGCTTTAATGACGCTAACGTTTTGGTATTACAATTCTTTTTTGACATTGATGAACATGTTTTTAAGCCGCCACCGACTAAAAACAGCTGTGACTTTTTCTCTAATGCAAATGTAGGTTTTTGTAGGAAGATATAAGCAGTTATTAGCCATATCGTCGAAGATATCTTCATTTTTATGTTTCCTAGGTTTTTGGTGCGAGGCAAAGTAGCACATTAAAATTTTGTTAATTTACTGTTGACAACCTATCGCAACAGCAGTAATTATATTTAATGAATAACTTTTAGAAAGTTTGCGGCAAACAAACTTTTAAATTAACGAAAATCAACCTAAGACCTTTTTATATGTACAAGAAAGCGTTCTCGCTGACAACATATTCTTACTCAAACTTCTATCTTTCGGAGTGGTTTGACGAATAAGCCTCGTAAAAAACTTGCTAAGTTTTTGAGCGCTTTGGTCATGACCAAACACCCCACTTTAAAATTATAAAAATTAAAAATTTACTGACACAGATCTATCGTGATCATTTTAGATAATTCAATTTATCTATTTGGAATAGCGATCTGTTCAGCTATAGAAGGATAGATTTTATGACGTCTTTTAGAAAAACGGTCGCTTTGCTCGCTACATGCGGATTTGCCTTGTCTCCAATCAGCTTGGCGTTTGCAGAACAAGCACAAGATTCGGAAAAAGAAATAGAAAAAATAGTTGTTACTGGTAGCCAAATTAAAGGTGTTGATCTTGAAGGTATGCAACCAATGGTTGTACTTTCAGCAAAAGATATTAAAGGTTCAGGAGCATCAAGCGTATCAGAATTAATGATGCAATTAACACAAACACGTGGTGGTGAAGGCTCGTTTACTACTTCTGAAAGTGGCGCAACATCTACATCAACACCAGCAGGACAAGCTGCAGCATCACTTCGTGGCTTAGGCCCTTCTTCTACGCTAACCCTTATCAATGGTCGTCGCATTGCTGCGAGTTCATTTGCGTCTGGCACGCAAAACTTTGTCGATGTAAACAGTATTCCGCTAGCTGCTATTGAGCGTATTGAAGTACTTGCCAATGGTGCGTCAGCTATTTACGGTGCAGATGCTGTCGCAGGTGTTATCAATTACATTTTGAAAAAAGATTACCAAGGCGCTGAAGTTAATGGCTCTTACGGTAATAGTTTTGCTGGCTCAAATGACAGTAAGTACGACATTAATCTTGTTTGGGGTGGCGAACTTGCTGGTGGCAACTTAACGGTATTTGCCGATTACTTTAATCGTGACGCACTTTCAGCACAAGATCGCAGTTATACGCGAAACCCAGTATTAGAGAGTAATTATTCTTATTTACCAAAAAATACGCCCAATATTTACTATCAGTCGAGCGATGTCGCTGATGCCGATGGAAACTATTTAGAACTGGCAAATCCAAATTGTAAAACTGAATTAGTGACAACTGAGTTTGGCGAAGAGATTTGTGCGTATTATCGTAATGAAGACGATGAATTATTGGGTGAACTAGAATCGGTCTCAACAGGCTTTATGTTCAGTAGAGAATTTGATGATTTAACATGGAACACCGATTTTTTCTATTCACATACGCGTTCTAAAGCGCACTCAAGCCCAGCAGCGATTGATTGGATAGATGACAGCGAAGGCGCTTGGGCTCCATTAAGCGCTTTAGATGCTGTGCCTAGCCTGATCCCGTTAGTGTATCCACAATATTATTACACCACACTGGATGGTGACCGCGAATTACGGGGTATTCAGTATGATGCTCGTTTTGGTGACCCAAGAACGGTTGAAGTTAAAACTAATGCTTTCCGCTTAGTTTCTGGTTTGTCAGGCGAATGGAATGGCTGGGATTGGGAATCAGCTATCACGTTATCACGTTCAAAATCAGATCAAGATGCTATTGCGGGTATCTACAACCGTTATCAGTATAACGCAGCCGTAGCTGGTGAACTTTGTTCAGACAAGAGTATTGCCGATTACGACTACGATGCCGATTCATTGTCATGTAATAACGGTAGTGAATTAGTTGGCATGTATAACCCGTTTTTAGAGGGTGACAGTGCTAATGATGCTTTATTAGCAATGACTCAAGAAAAACCAACGCGTGAAGGTAAAAGTACCGTTTATGGTTGGGATGCCCGCATGAGTGGGGAGTTATTTGAGTTAAACGATCAAACTATCAGTGCCGCTTTTGGTGTTGAAGCCCGTAAAGAAAAAATTACCGATAAACCGTCAACTAATGCGCAAGCTCGTGCTGAGAATGAGTATTTAGTTGATGTGTATGGTTTTGGTTCTAGCTTGTCTAGCGCGGATCGTTTTCAATGGGGTGCATTTGCTGAGTTTTATATTCCTGTAACTGACGAGTTAGAGTTTCAGTTAGCAGGTCGCTACGATGATTACGATGATTTTGGCGATACATTTAATCCTAAAATCGCGGTAAGTTACCGCCCTATTGATGAGCTAATTATACGCGCATCTTGGTCTACTTCATTTAGAGCGCCATCATTAACGCAAGCGGGTGTTGAACTTCGTACAACAACAGCGACTTATGATTGTGGAGCAAACCAAGCTGTCGCAGATTTATACTGTGAAGGCTTTGGGGATGAACGTTCTCCTAACGTATTAGAACTCGGTAACCGGAATTTAAAAGCGGAAGAATCAGAATCTATCAGTTACGGTTTTGCGTATAGCCCAACGAAAGATACAACGTTAACAGTGGATTATTGGCGTTTTGAGCACGAAAAATTGGTTGATACTGATATGACCGGCGTACTGGCAGAAGCAATTGGTGACGCATCATTACGTCATTGTGGCATTGTCCCAGAAGGTGAAAAAGGTATTTCATATGAAGAAGATCTTTGTTTAGTAACTGATGACTCAGGTCTTACAATTGAAGAACAAGGTGCAAATTTAACTGAAATTCTTGATGCATGGGTTGTATTTGACGACCCCAGGAATGCTGAATTACCGCTTTACCGTGATCACGTTATTTTATTAGAAAATACTGGTGAGCAAAATGTCAGTGGCGTTGATCTAGGGTTTGATCAATACTTTGATTTTGATGCTGGTACACTATCATTTAATGTTGATGCCACCCATTATATTGAGTTTGAACGCAACAAACCTGGCTCTGATCGTACTGAAGAACTTATTGGTACATGGCGTTACCCTAAAAATATCGCCAGTATAAAAGTCGGTTGGTCACAAGGTAATTTCTATGGCAGCCTTACCGCCAATTATACTGATAGCTACAGTGATGATATTGAAGGTTTACGCGGCCGACAAATAGATGAATTGTATGATCTAGGTAAACTTAACGACAATGAAGAACGAGACGTAGACTCTTGGACAACTGTTAGAGCTAATGTTGGTTACGATTTTGATAACATGAATATCAACCTTACGGTGAATAACTTGTTTGATGAAAAACCGCCGGTCGCATATGGTTCATCTCGTGGTTATGACTCTATCAATCATAATGCGATGGGCGCGTTTTACCGCCTTTCATTTAGTTACTTTTTCAAATAAAACCTAAATGCTGAGATGCAAATTTGCTTTATTCAGCAAATTTGCATCTATATCGGCCTAATCAATTTTTATATTGTCTTGTTTAGTGACATAAGTTGATCGGATTATTTGTTCTTGGTAATTGTTAAATCAGTTATTCTTAAATTAACCATAAAAGAGTTTTCCCTATGCAAGCTAATGATACTTTAGCTAGTAAACCCAGTAGCGAGAACAAGAAAAAAGCGATGCCAGACGCTTTTATTATTCTGTTCTTTGTTGTGCTTATTGCCGCGCTGTCGACACACTTCATTCCCGCGGGAAAATTTGACGTCATCGTAAATGCAGAAACAGGAAAAACGCTACTACAAGCGGATAGTTTTCAAATCGTTGATGATTACGATGGTGTTCCGTTATTTGCCGAAGGCGGCGATATTGGCTTTCTCAACTTTGCATTTGAAGGTATGGTGTCAGGTGATAAATGGGGATCTGCCATTGGTGTGATGATGTTCATCATTCTTACTGGCGGCGCGTTTGGTATCATCATGCAAACCCGTGCCGTTGATAATGGCATATTGGCGTTAATTGATCGAACAAAACGTTTTGAACAAGCTTTTATACCGATCCTCTTTACGCTGTTCTCTTTTGGTGGAGCTGTCTTTGGTATGGGGGAAGAAGCGATTGCCTTTTGTATTGTGCTTTTCCCACTAATGCGCGCTATCGGCTACGACGGTATAACAACCGTATTAGTAACTTATGTCGCAACACAAATAGGATTTGCCGCGTCTTGGATGAATCCATTTAGTGTCGCTATAGCTCAAGGCATTGCAGGGCTGCCGCTAATGTCTGCACTGGAATTTAGAGTGGTAATGTGGTGTGTGTTTACGCTCATGGGCATTGTATTTACCATGCGCTATGCCATGAAAATAAAACAGAATCCAACTCTTTCGCCAAGTTTCTACTCCGACAAAGAAGTCCACAAAGGTATATCGAGTAAGGCTACATTTGCTACTGCTGATGGATTACTGCTAACCACCTTTTTATTCGGCATTATATGGGTTATTTGGGGTGTTGTAGCGCGTGGGTATTATATACCTGAGATTGCCAGTCAATTTTTTACCCTTGGTTGTGCCGTCGGCATTATCGCCGTTATGACAAAACGCCTAACGGTTAATGAAGTGGCTGACGCCTTTAAATGTGGCGCTAAAGAACTGTTACCTGCAGCAATGATCGTCGGTATGGCAAAAGGTATCGTACTTATTTTGGGGGGTGACCAAGCGAGCGAGCCTTCTGTACTGAACACCATTTTATATTATGCAGGACAAACGTTAGCAGAGCTTCCACAAAGTATTTCTGCCGTTTGCATGTTTGTTTTTCAATCTATATTTAACTTTTTTATTGCATCAGGATCAGGTCAAGCTGCACTGACAATGCCTATTATGGCGCCGTTGTCGGATATTATTGGCTTATCAAGACAAATTGCTGTTTTGGCTTTTCAACTTGGTGACGGCCTAACTAATATTATTATTCCAACCTCGGCTGCACTTATAGGGTGTTTAGGTGTGACAAATGTTGATTGGTTGGTATGGGCAAAGTTTGTTTGGCGCTTTATGGTTATGCTAATGACACTTGCAATGAGTTTCATAGTTTCTGCTGTGATGTTAAATGTAACGTAAGGAATGTGATGAAATTAATTAAAAACGCTGACGTTTTTTGCCCTGATTCAATTGGTCAGAAAGACGTATTAATTGCTGGTGGAAAAATTATCGCCATTGAAAATGACATTAACGGAATTCCTGACGAGTTAGTTGAGGTTATTGATGCCAATGGCAAAATATTAACGCCAGGCTTTGTTGATTCGTTAGTGCATATTATTGGCGGCGGTGGCGAGGGTGGTTATACAACTCGCACCCCAGAAATGAAGGTCGATGAAGCCTTTATTGGCGGAGTAACCACGGTTATTGGTGTACTCGGAACTGACGCAGAAACTCGTAGTTTAGAAAACTTATTGGCAAAAGCTTATGCCTTAGAAGAACAAGGGCTGTCAGTTTATTGTTATTCTGGCTCTTATCATTACCCGATGGTGACAATTACTGAAACGGTGAAACGCGACATTATGTTGTTGGAGAAATTTATTGGCGTAGGTGAAGTCGCTATTGCCGATCATCGAAGTTCACAGTTAACAACTAATGAACTTGCTCGTATCGCTTCAGAGGCAAGAGTGGGAGGTATGCTGGCAGGTAAAGCAGGGATTGTTAGCATTCATGTTGGCGATGAATCTGGACGGCTTGAAATACTGCATGATGTAGTTAAAGAGTCAGATATTCCGATCACACAGTTTTATCCAACCCATATTAATAGAAGTGAAGCTTTACTTGATGCTGGTGTTAAATTTGCTAAGCAAGGCGGATTCATTGATTTTACTACCAGTACCAATGAGCAAATTATTGAGCAAGGTGAAATTCCTGCCGCTAAAGCATTAGCGTTATCACTTGAAGCGGGTATTCCTATTAGTCAAACCACCATGAGCTCTGATGGCAATGCGAGTCTGCCTATTTTTGATGAAAAAGGTGAACTGGTTGATTTACAAGTTGGAGAAGTAAAAAGCTTACATCAATCAATGGTTGAAGCAGTAAAGCAATACAATGTGCCACTTGCAGATGCTATTGCCTCTATATCTTTATCGCCAGCTCAAATATTGAGGTTAAAGAACAAAGGTCGAGTGACTGTTGGGGCTGATGCTGATGTAAACTTGCTTGATAAAAACTCTTTAGCAATATCAAGGGTAATTGCTAAAGGAAAAACTGTATTTTCGATTGCTGACAATATTTAAAGAACACTTCATTTCTTACGTGAAATTTAGATCACATATTTAATCTGATTGGTATAATGTTTTTTCAATTGATAGTTTCTAAAACCCGTAAAATAATTTGATAAAGTGAACCATTATGTCGTCAGATAGATTTGGCACCAGTGCCAATTATAAAAGCCAAGAAAAAGGTTATCGGGATAGGGCATTGAAACTTTATCCGTGGATATGTGGACGTTGTGCGCGAGCCTTTGAGTACTCGAACATCAAGGAACTTACTGTTCATCATATTGACCACGACCATACCAATAATCCAAACGATGGTTCTAACTGGGAATTATTGTGTATTTATTGTCATGACAATGAACACGCTAAATATACCGACCATGCCTCTTACAGCACTGAAGTAAAGCCAGGTACTACCAATCAAGACCAAGCGACTTATAATCCTTTTGCTGATCTGAAATCAATGTTAAAAAAATAGTACACAAACGTTAAATCGATCAATTATGCTGGCAATGTGGCAAAAGCGAGAACGGGTTGAATAATTTTATTTATGTTTGATTTTTAAGGATAAAAGAAGAAGGTTTCACTGTCTTCATCATACCCATTCTCTCAATTGTTGCATTTCTTTCAACCGACTACGTTGCATGACTAATGCTTCAAATAAATCATCAATTGATTGGTTATTTGAATTTAACCCTGGTAATGCAATATTTGCTTCTGCGAAAAATCGCTTATGTTGTGATTGGTTAAAGTCTGCGTTTTGTTCAATTTCAGCAGGGCTAACAAAGTATTGTGTACTTAATGTGTAAGCTATGGGTTGTTCTTGTACTTCAAATTTCTTCAGGCTTTTATTAAGCCAGGCTTCTCGCCACCAGTGCTGAATTCTTTCTTTTGATTGTCTTAATTTATGCTCCGTTGGCAATCGGTCGCTTTTTTGATTGTTAACGTCGCTGTCAGCGGGTAATAAATTCCACAAGTCGTTATTTGGCCAGCGAGCAAACGGCATACTGTGATCAATATCGTATTTTTTAGTTAAAGATTTAGCCGACCATACACATTGCGCAATGTCAGGTGTTTGCTGTTTCAGTTGTTCAAAGCGTTGGCGCACTTCGACGGTGCTGCGTTTAGGCTCTAACCAGTTTAATGCTTGGTGCAGGACATAGTGATGTTCAGGGGATGAGTATTTTTTGTTGCCAGCATAACCCGCCATGGTTTTTACCCATTCACTGACTAATACGGGCTCTATCCAACAAGCATAACGATTAAACGCCAGCCATGTAGACTCTGGTAGTGAAAACTCGCCCCATTGTTCAAGGGTTTCTAGATCGAGAAAAATACTGTCTTTGGCTTTTACCGTTTTGTTTTCAACTTCAAATACGGTGCTATCGTTATTAGGCAGCGTAATATAACGACACGGCATGTTTTTAATGTTGCTGACCGCAGCGGAAATTGTTTTGTGTAATGCGATAGCATCATCACCAGTGAATAAGTTACCAATACGGTAATCAGCGGCAGAGCGATGGGTTAACTTGTGCCAACCATTCGCTTTCATAAACCCCATATTGGGGCTCTTGCTTGGTGTTTGGTATAATTGATGGGTATCAATCAAGCCTTTATATTGATGGCACCAATAAAGCGCCACTAAGCCGGCGGGTAAAATAACGCGATCACCGTTTTTATCTCCGAAAGAAGCAGGCTCTCTTCTTAATACCGCACCAGGGTGACCGTCTGCGATACGCAGCAAGACTCTTAACAAAGCAAGTTTATGGGTGGCTGCTTTACCGTCGTTAATCGCTACGTGTCGAATAAATGGGAATGCACCCGTGCCATCATCAGGTAATTGTAAAACCACCGTTTGCCAGTGGATGTGATCACGACCCAATTCATCGTCTTGTCTTGGTGTTTCGAGTTGAGTAAATAAACCAACATCTATTGCTAAGCGTTTTAATTCGTCAGCGCAAACCGTGTGCATTTTACGCTCGATAAAGTCGCTTTCAGTTTGACCATGGCGAAGTGAGATAACCAATTTTCCACCGGGTTTTAGTAGATTGGCCAATTTACGTATTGAACGCGCACGCTCACTTGGGGGAATATGCATCCAAACAGCACTTAACAGAATGAGATCAAAACTGACTTCTTGTTTGGTGATAACATTTAATGCTGGTAGTGCGTCTTCTAGCCATTTTACCTTGAGGTCTTCAGTGGTTTTTTTGCCGATTAATGCGAGGTCCTTTGCTGGTTCAACGGCATAAATGTCAATATTGTTGTTCGTGTTATGCGTTGCTATGGCTAATTTTGCCAGGTGCTTAACGTCACGACCCGCACCGGCACCTAAATCAAGAATGCGAGCATTGGGGTTTTCGATGATAGATGGCAAAAATTGAGACCAACTCTTGTGGACCTGATCAAAAGATTTTGACAGATATTGTTGAGCTAATTTTGTCGCGTTGTCGTTATAAAACTGAGGTACCAATGACACTCTCCTCATTTGGGCGAAATGTTAAAAGCTCGCCCATTCGTATGATTAGGTTAGAGTGCTATGGTATGTAATACAAGCTCTCAATCAACTTGGTTTAACGGGGTTAATTTAATCGTTCCTAACCATTCAATTTTATAAAGATCGCGTCGGCGGTCGAGATAATTTCTTACCGAGCCTTCATTCTGTCGTTTGTTGAGCCTGGCTAAATCTACAATTTAGGTCATTTCGGTATTCGGGGTAGTTTCAGCCATAATAGTAACGACCCCTGCTGAGGACGCTGTAATAGCGATTCCTCAACAACAGGTAGCACAGGGGTAGATAAACTCTATTTATTCACTATGGGTTGTGGGGGGTAATTTATGTATCAACCAGTAGGCAATACTTGTAGCAAGTAATACCGCGGAGATACCATAGACGTAGCTAGCTTCAAGCGTTTCAAAATCCATAATAATAACTTTTCGCGCTATCGCCATTAGTGCTGTCGCCATGACAATTTTGACATGTATGACATCATCGCGAAGATAAACGGTTATATTTATTAGTATTTCGATGGCAATTAACACCGCCATAAAAGCGCCAAAAGTAGCCAACATATCTGAAATAGTCAGAATGAAGACTGGTGGCGTGATCAATTTTTGATAGATAGTCCACCCGACATCGATCACGCCCATTAAGATGACAAATACCATCAAGATAGCTAAAACTCTTACTGATTGATCGACAAGCCAGTATAGTTTCTTTATGAGTGGACTATCTAAATATGGCTTCATCTTAAGCAGTATCTCCTAGCGCTATTGGGGTTGTAAATCCTTCGGGTTTAACTGTTAAAGCTGAACATTTTACTGAATCTATTATCGTTTCCGCAGTATTGCCTATTACATATCCTGAAATGCCTGTTCGGCATACTGTGCCCATAACGATCAAGTCGACGTTATGTTGTTCAACAAATTTGTTTATTTCGATTTCGGTATTTCCTTCTTGTAAGATCAGGTCGACTTTGCCGTTATAATGAAAAGATGACAATAGCTCGGTCATCATATCTTCCTTGTGCTGTTTTTCAGCTTTGGCCATGAGGGCTATTTCCATCGGTGATTTTCGCCCCCAAGTACTCAAATAGCTCTCGCCGTACAAATGCCATGCATGAAAAATAGTGAGTTTGGCATCGAAAACATTCGCGAGATTAATGCCGTGATTTAAGATACGCTTATTTAATTGAGTGTTTTCTTGATCGTGGCTAATTAAATCCACAGTTACCATGATATGTTTAAGCGAATCGTTACCCGAATTTGATGTTGCCCACACAGGTACTGAAGATTTCCGCATTAAATGTTTGATCATACTGCTTAGCTGATCAGACGAATAATGCCGCCTATATTGTGAAGATATTACGATTAAATCATATTTTTCATATTCGACTAATCGAATTACTTGGATAAATGGGATACCAAATAATACTTTATGGTCAAACTTCACCTGTGGATACATCTCACCCAAATGTGAAATTAAATGAGATAAGCCATCGCTTTCTCTTTTCTCAACAAATTCAAGTAGATCCATATTACTCAAAGAAAACTCATCGTCAGTTTTTGGTGAGAGTTGATCGACAATAGACAATAAAGTCACCGTAGCTCGCTGGCTGTTGGCAAACGTTAAGGCTGGCGCTAGTGAATCAAAGGTAGCGCTAATGTTTTCGATATTTAGCGTATCTATGGGTAAAGCAATTTTTTCAATAGACATTAATTGATCCTTATATAACCTGATCTGAGTGCGATAAATTTATGGCGCTTCAGAATCTGATACCAATTGATGGTGTTTAACCTTTGGCTGATTTTTTTGTTTGCGTTTTACTTTTCTAAGCAACGCAGTTCGAGCGCGAGTTAATGCCAAATTTACCGCTGACATTACCGACGTTTGGTTATCGGTGACAACAATGTCAGGTATGCCTTTGGTGTGAATAATGACTCGACAATGTTTATCTTTTCCTCCCTTAGGGCCGTTAATGTCATCAAGAATTATTTTCATTACTTGCACGCTGTCACACACCGAGCCAAACATTCGGCGCGCTTTCTGTTTAATGCGCGATACATTTTGACTTGAAAGCTCTAAGTTTAAATCTGTGATAGTTAATTCCATAAAACACCTCTTTACGTGTAAATAAATATTATCGTGGTCTGCACTGGGTCAATTATTGTCGACAAGGAAAATCAGCAATAAGGGTGTCAAATAGCACTTGTTTTAATGGTTTATCATTTAACTGATTGATGTCTAATGATTTTGCTAAGGTCGATGCGATAACCTTTCTGTCGTATTCTCTAGGTATACAAAATTGATGAGCGTCTTCATTCGCTATCAACGACGATGTCGTTAATAGTCTTGTCTGATAGGCGCGTTTTAAATAGTCACTTTGTTCTTGTGGTTGGCGCTCAATCATCGCTTTTGGCTTTATTATCCCTTCTTCTGTTAGTAAAGAGGAATCGATAAAACCGTCAATATACAATTTGCATGCATTGACTTCATTGGTGTCTTTTCCTGTCTGATAGGCTGTGCACGAGTCAATTATTTCCGACTTGAAGTCTGCATGAGCGACTTGTGGCGCTAAAATCATTATCACGGTGATAGTGCTAAGCGTTAGAAATTTTAATGTGTTCATTTGTTTCTCCTAAATTACTGACTAATTTTTTTGATGATTTACGGATTAACCAAGCGCCCGCTGCCGCAGAGAGCAATGAGCCGACTAATACACCTACTTTTACTTGTGTTTGATAGGCCAGACCTTGTTCTTCAAAGGCTAACGAACCAATAAATAAACTCATGGTAAAACCAACACCGCACAGCAAACAGACACCGTAAAGTTGAGTCCAAGTCGCGTCTTTAGGTAATCGACAGAGTTTTAATTTAATAGCGATAAAACATGCGGCAAAAATACCGAGTTGTTTACCAATGAATAGCCCGCCGATGATACCGATAGAAACGGGCGTAAAGAGTTCGCTTACTGACGCACCTGTTAAGCCAACCCCGGCATTGGCAAAGGCGAATAACGGCAAAACAAAAAACGCTATCCAAGGGTGCAAGCCATGTTCTATTTGGTACGACATTGACTTGGCATTTTCTCGGGCGATAGGAATAAACCAAGCAACAGCAAAACCTGCTAATGTTGCATGCACACCAGACTTCAATACTGCAGCCCACACGATGATAGAAACTAAAATAAACGGTGTTTTATTTTCTAGTTTCAAGCGATTAAATATAAACAGCACGACTAAACCTACACTGGCGATCAGTAAGGAGTTGGTGGCTAGATCTTGCGAATAGAAAATAGCAATGATAATGACTGCGCCAATATCATCGATGATGGCAACAGAAAGTAAGAATAGTTTTAAGCTTGGTGGTAAGTGTTTGCCAAACAGTATAAAAATACCTAATGCAAAGGCGATGTCCGTTGCTGACGGTATTGCCCAACCATTCATGGCAACAGCATCTTGATAATTGAAGGCAACGTAGATTAAGGCTGGAAATACGATACCCGCTATAGCGGCTAGAAATGGTAGCACTACCTGATCAGGACTAGACAATTCTCCGTAGAATAGTTCTCGCTTTACTTCTAAACCGACCACAAAAAAGAACAAGGCCATTAAGCCATCATTTACCCAAAGTACTAGCGGCTTACTGATAGCAAATGTACCTAATGTAATGCTGACAGGAAATTCTAAAAAGGAATTGTAGCTAGCACTAAAAAAGCTATTCGCCATAATTAATGCAAGCGTCGCTGCTAATACTAAAATAATGCCTGAGCTGGCATCAGTTTGTATAAATTGTTTCCATTTTTGAACGATTTGGTTTTCTGACATAGCGCCTCCTTTAAATAATTCATACAGTTATAGAGAATAATTATTAACAATAAAAGTCGATTGTAATTGCTTAATGATCAACTAAAAATTGATAGCAGGATATTTTAAAGCTAAGATTAGGTATGTTAAATATCATCAGGATTTAGTATGGCTAGGCTTAATTATCACCATCTGCAATACTTTTATGCGATCGCAACTTACGGCAGTATTGCTCAAGCATCAAAAGCCATGCATATAACTCCGCAAACATTAAGTGCCCAATTACAACTGTTGGAAGAGCAGCTTGGCTATAGCTTATTTGAGCGCAAGGGTAAGCGGTTATTGTTAAATGATATGGGGCACATTACCTTTGGCTATGCACAAGAGATTTTTAATTTAGGCGATGAACTGGTCAATTCATTAAAAAACCACTCAACCAATTTTACTTTTCGATTTTCTATTGGTGTAACCGATGTTATTGCGAAAGTATTTTCATTTAATTTTCTTAAAGCGGTTTACACCATGGACGACTCGATTAAGTTGGTATGTAAAGAAACCAATTTAGAAGTGTTACTAGGCGAATTGGCGACTAATAAATTGGATGCGGTATTGAGTGATACTTCGTTACCATCTGGTTCATCATTAAAAGCCTATAGCCATTTGGTTGGAAAATGTGGATTAAGCTTTTTTGCTCAAAGCACCTTGGCTGACAAGCTTAAAGATAACTTTCCGCAATCACTTGATGGCACAGCCTTTTTTACCGCTGGAGAAGGTTCTAACCAGTACTTAAGTGTATTGTCGTGGTTCGAACAGCTAAATATATCACCATTAATTATTGGTGAGTTTGATGATTCAGCATTGTCAAAATATTTTGGACAAGCAGGTTATGGTGTTTTTTGTGCGCCAACTATTATTGAAAAGCATGTTTTTGAGCAATTTGGCGTTGAGCTGATTGGTAGAACTAAAGATATTACCGAACATTACTATTTGATTTCACCTGAGCGGAAAGTTAAACACCCTGCGGTACAACATTTGCTCGAAGAAGGAAGGAAATTATTTGAACAACCAATATTATAGTCGCTCTAGTAACGTCTGGTTTACGTAAGCTTTACTGATACCTATTTTTTTTAGATTTAAGTTAGTGATTGTTTAGAATAAAATAGCCACTTACGTAATCGATATTAATATTATACCTACCCTTGGAGATTAGAGTTTTGGTTGATAATCGTTTTGAACACATCAGTGTTAAAGGAGATATTTTTGGTGGTGTCACTACCGCTATTATCTCTTTGCCACTAGCACTGGCCTTTGGTGTTGCTTCTGGCGCTGGCGCCGAGGCGGGGCTTTGGGGTGCCATTATGGTCGGCTTTTTTGCTGCCATTTTTGGCGGTTCAACGACGTTAATCTCTGAGCCAACCGGCCCGATGACCGTAATAATGACTGCGGTGTTGACCAGCATGATGGCTAAGTACCCAGAAACTGGTATGGCAATGTCATTTACTGTCGTGATGATGGCAGGTGCTTTCCAGATATTGCTCGGTACATTAAAATTGGGCAAGTATATAACTTTAATGCCTTATAGCGTCATTTCAGGCTTTATGTCTGGTATTGGTGTTATCTTGATTATTTTACAACTCTCTCCTCTTCTGGGAAGTCCAACGCCAACGGGAGGCGTGATTGGAACATTATCGGCATTGCCCGATACAATAGTGAATGTCCATGCTGGGGAGTTGTTCTTAGGTTTGCTCACCCTCGGTGTACTGTTTTATTTTCCTAAAGAATATAGAAAATACGTGCCTGCTCAGCTTGTCGCTTTGGTCGCGATAACCTTACTATCTATTGTCATTTTTGATACTGACAGTATTCGTCGAATTGGTGAAATACCCGCGGGACTGCCCTCTTTGGTTATGCCGCACTTCAATGCTGAAATGTTCACGACTATGGTAATAGACGCTTTGGTGTTAGGTACTTTAGGTTGTATCGATACGTTACTTACTGCGGTCATTGGTGACTCGTTAACGCGTAAAGAGCATGATTCAGATAAAGAACTGCGTGGTCAAGGTATCGCTAATATGCTGTCGGGTTTATTTGGTGCTTTACCGGGGGCAGGTGCTACTATGGGGACGGTGACGAATATACAAGTAGGCGCCCGCTCACCTATTTCAGGTATGGTGCGAGCGCTAGTGCTTGCGCTAGTTGTGTTAGTGGCTGGCGGTCTAACTGAGCCTATACCAATGGCAGTATTAGCAGGTATAGCAGTTTATGTCGGTATTAATATTTTAGACTGGAGCTTCATTCAGCGAGCCCATAAAGTCAATATTCAAGGTATGGCGATCATGTATGGGGTAATGTTCCTCACCGTCTTTGTCGACTTAATTGCAGCCGTTGGTCTTGGTGTGTTTATTTCTAATATTATCATTATTGAACAATTAAGCAGAGCCCAAGCGAAGCAAGTGAAAGCGATTAGTGATGCTGATAATGATGTCCCGCTCACAAAAATAGAGCGAGAAATGTTAGATAAGGCACAGGGTAAAGTGTTGTTTTTCTATTTGTCGGGGCCAATGATTTTTAGTGTCTCAAAAGCGATCTCTCGCCAACATTCGAGCATCGCTGATTACCAAGTAATGATTTTAGATTTAACAGATGTACCTATGATTGATGTAACGGTTGGACTGGCGTTAGAAAATGCGATTAAAGATGCTGTCGATACGCAATGTGAAGTCTTGCTGTTATGTCCTAATACGCAAACTTATCAGCAATTGGAAAAGTTCCATATTTTAGAGTTGATATCAGAGGGCAATAATTGCCAAACAAGAGAGCAAGCTTTAGAGATGGCGCTAAAGTATGTTCAAGAAAACCAAGCATAACTTTATGCTTAAAAAGTATTTTTAATGTTTTAGGCCGATAGTACAAAAGTTGAAACGTCTAAAAGCATAGCAGTACTATTCAGTTTTTAATGGATGAAAGCGATACGGGTTTGTAATAGTAAGGAGAAAACCTGATGACAATAACTCAACAGTTAAGTGACAGTGGTCAAGAACTAACAATAGTTGTTCAAGATAGATTTGATTTTGCAGTCCATCAGTCATTTAACAACTCCTACGCTAATGCCAATAACCGCGGCATGTTGTTTCGCGTAGATCTCTCTAAAACAACGTATATGGATAGTTCCGCGCTTGGTATGATCTTGTTATTAAGAGAACATGCCGAAACCATAGCTGGAAAAATTGTGATCAAAAATCCGAACCCATCAATAGCAAAAATTTTGGATATTGCTCAATTTCATAAACTAATGACGATAGAGAATTAATCTATGTTAGCTGCGCCCGATAATGATCAAATTAAGATCGCTTTGGTCGTTGATGACTCGGTTATGCAGTGCAAAGTACTGAGTGTTTTACTGAACGAGGAAGGCTATAAAGTTTTTACTGCTAATGATGGCGCAAGAGGTGTTGAGATGTACATTGAGTATCAACCGGATTTGGTACTTATGGATATCAATATGCCGATAATGAATGGCTATGAAGCAGCAAGAAAGATTAAAAGCTTGTCTCAACATACCCTAGCGCCTCTTATTTTTATTACCAGTATTGATACTGATCAAGCCTTTATCGAGAGTATCGAGGCTGGCGGAGATGGCATTTTAGTCAGACCATTTTCTCCTGATGTATTTAAAGCAAAAATCAAGTCTATTCAAAGAATTAGCGACCTGTATGCACAAGTAAAAACGTTACAGCAAGCACAGCAACAAGATGCAGAACTTGCTGAACAATTAATGTCAGGTGTTATTGAATCAGGGAACTTTGCCCTCGACCGAATAACCATCATAAAAAAAGCCGCGACCATCTTTAGTGGCGATATTCAGTTATCAGCCCAATGTCCTAATGGCGATGTTAATGTGTTATTAGGTGATTTTACTGGTCATGGACTAAGGTCTTCTATTGGCGCTATTCCGTTAGCTGAGTCTTTTCGGGTGATGACCCAAAAAGGGTTTTCGTTATTCGAAATAGTGTCGCAAATCAATAAAAAGCTTTACGACTTATTGCCGTCAGATCTTTTTCTAGCCGCTGCTTTTGTCCATATTTCTAGTCAAGATGCTACTGCTTACCTTTTTAACGCGGGCTTACCAGATGTTTATGTTTACAACGATACTGGAGAAATCAAGCATCAAATGGTATCAACGCACCCACCACTAGGGGTGATCGAGAGCTTACTTGCTGGGAGTCAGCTTGAGGTTATTAGCGTTGCACCACGAGACAGGGTTATTATGATCAGCGACGGCATAATTGAAGCTAGAAACTCTCAAGGAGAAATGTACGGTATTGAGCGATTCGAGCAAGCCGCAAACCGCGGAATGCTTACTACCAATATTGCAGATACAGTGATCTCAGATGTTGAGGCATTTTGTCAAGGCACCCTGCAAGAAGATGACATTTCATTAATTGACCTGCCTTGTGATGGTTGGGACATAGTACTAAATCCGATAGCACCATCTGATATGGGTGGAACCCCATTATATAATGACGGCATCACATCAGGATGGCATTGGAATCTTAGTTTATCGGGTGAAAAACTTGCCAAAGTAAACCCGGTACCTATGGCTATGGGGCATATTCATGCGGTCGAGGGCAATGAAGAACAATGGCAAAATCTATACACCATTTTAACCGAGCTTTTTGTTAATGCGCTCGATCATGGCATATTAGGATTGCAGTCTGAAATCAAACATGAGGTTGATGGTTTTGCCCGTTATTTTCATGAACGAGAGAAACGATTAGCGCAGTTAAAGTCGGGTTATGTTGATATATCACTGTCGTATCAAGAGTTAACTACTGGTGGACAGGTCAAGATCGCCATCAAAGATAGCGGTCTAGGGTTTTCTTATCCAGAATATCAAGCGGCATTTAAAAAATACGATAGTCTCAACGTTAACGCCTTAAGCGGACGAGGAATTCAACTAGTTCAACAATTAACCGATTCGTTAGAGTATAAAGAAAATGGTACGTTAGCGTTAGCGGAATTCTTAATCGTGTAAACGTCACTGTTCGCACTCAGAAAACACACTCCTCTAATAAAAGAAAACAATCAGGCACAGTTAATTTAAACTCCACTATCCCGAATCCAGATTGGTTATTTTAATTTGAGATAGGTGTTACTATTTGGCACATACAACATAAATGATTTAGAGCACTAGAGCGTGTTGATCTTCATATTCGTTCCTGCGGGCGGCTATTTCTATTTCAGCAAGTCAGAAAGAATGATTAATAGTTGTTCTATTTTAGTTATCAACAGGTATCAATATGAAAGATTTATATACTTTAATAATGAAAAGAAAATTAAGTTATCTATTCTGTGTCTTTATATCAGTGATAAGTTTGTCCAGCCCAGCACAAAGTTCAGATTTTGACGAAACGATGCTCCAGATATCCCAAGAGTACTTTAAATTGCGTCCGCTAATAGCGACGTACTTTGGTGTAAGTGATGAAGAGGCGGGCCAAGGCACTATGGCGAGTTCTAGCTATTACGATCCGGCCACCGAAAAAGCACGTAGAGCCTCAGTAAAGCAACTGCTGAATCAATTAGCTGATATTGACCGTAGCAAGCTGTCTGATAAGCAGCTGATCAGTTTACGGCTCGTCGAAACAGAAATGTCATCAGCGTATAAGCCTTCGACGATCGTTGACTATGGTTCTATATTAGGTGAATACGGGGTTTGGTTTTTGCCCTATCCAGTAAGCCACTTATCTGGTGTTCATGTCGAATTTCCCGCTTACATGGTCGATAAATTTTCTATTACCAACAAAGCCCATGTAGAGGCTTATCTGCAGAGAATTACCGACTATACTGCGGTTATTGACGGTTTGATCATCAAATTGAAAGCAGATAAAAACCTTGGCGTTATTCCTCCAGATTTTGTTTTGGATAAAACCATTGAAAATTTGCATCTACAGGTCGAGTTTCCTGCAAAAGAACATGCGTTGGTCACCAGTATGACTGAAAAAATGATTGCTGCCTCATTAGATAATTCTGATCAATATACTGCTGCTGCGCTCAATGCGGTTGAAACAAGCTTCTATCCAGCGAATCGAAAGCTCATTGAAGCTCTCAAAGCATTAAAACCGTTAGCAAGTCGTGAGGCGGGTATTGCTCGCTTACCAAATGGTAAAGCGCTTTATGCCGCGATGATAACTCATTTAAGTGACACCACATTAACACCAGAGCAAGTGCATGAATTAGGCCTATCTGAAGTGGCCAGAATTACTGCTGAAATGGACGTCTTATTGAAAAACGTTGGCTATAAAGACGGAACGGTTGGTGAACGAATGAAAGTTCTGCTCAGCGATCCAAAATATATTTATCCGAACACGAAAGCAGGCAAAGCACAGCTGATTGCTGACATAAAAAAAGATTTAGCTCTCGTTGATGAAAAACTAGCCGATTGGTTCGGTAAGTTACCCGATCAACCGATAGCGGTGCAGGCTGTGCCGGATCATTTAGCTGCTTCTACCAGCGGCGCTTTTTATGATGCACCGTCACAAGACGGGACTCGCTTAGGGACTTATTGGATCGCATTAAAAGATACCGCGACTCTTCCTTCTTATTCGTTACAAACACTGACTTATCATGAAGCAAATCCTGGTCATCATTTACAAACCATCATAGGGCTGTCTGATGATTTATCAATTTTAAATACTATTTTTTATTCCAATGCTGCCGGCGAAGGCTGGGCTCTATATGCAGAGCGATTAGCGGCTGAAATGGGCATTTATAAGGATGATCCGATTGATGATATTGGCCGTCTGCAAGCTGAATTACATCGTGCGGTAAGACTGGTGGTTGATAGTGGTATGCATGGCTTTGGTTGGAGCCGTGAAAAAGCTATCGACTATTCTATTAAAACAGAAGGTATACATATTTCAGAAGCAACAGCAGAAATAGAGCGTTATGCGGTATGGCCTGGGCAAGCACTCGGTTATAAATTAGGTGAATTGAAAATAGTATCACTGCGTGACAAAGCCAAAAAACATTTAGGCGATGATTTTGATATTCGCGAGTTTCACGACCAAATTCTAGAAGACGGTGCATTACCCTTGAATTTAATGGAAGAAAAAATTAATGCTTGGTTAGCGACTAAAAAAGGGTAGTTATACCAATTCCATAAATAGCTGGTTAATTTAGCTCGATGTATTAGCCTATTCATTGCAAATAAAAAAGCCGTTGATCTAAGATCAACGGCTTTTTTACAAATAGAGTATTTACTATAGGTTTGCGTCGATAAACTCTTTTAATTGAGTTTTCGATAAAGCACCTACTTTAGTGTCTGCAACGTTACCATCTTTAAATAGTAATAACGTTGGGATACCACGAATGCCGTATTTAGGTGGTGTACCAGCGTTTTGGTCAATATTTAATTTACCAATGGTAACCTGACCGTCGTACTCGCTAGCAATATCATCTAGAAGTGGCGCAATCATTTTACATGGGCCACACCATTCAGCCCAAAAATCAACTAACACAAGACCCGATGCTTCTATAACATCTGATTCAAAACTGTCATCGGTAAGCTGAAGAATTTTATCGCTCATTTTTTTCTCCGTTTGTAGTGGCTATTCGCCTATGTATTAGAGATTATACCTCTAACACCCAAGTTTGCTAATTAGTTTTTTGTTCCATGTTATGCAATACAGTTTTTAAACAGGAGATAACCTGTTAAGCTTGGCACATGAAAAAATCACATTTATCTGACACAAAATTCGCCGATCTCAATCTTGCTCCGCAAGTAGTGACCGGACTGGAAGCTATGGGCTTTCAACATTGCACTACGATACAAGCAAAATCTCTACCTGTTTTACTGGAAGGCAAAGACATTGCTGGCCAAGCTCAAACAGGTGAAGGCAAAACTATCGCATTTCTTGCAGCAACTTTTCACAAATTACTTCAAAAAACACCAGCTCCTGAGCATAACCAACCGCGTGCCTTAATAATGGCACCAACTCGCGAGCTAGCTATACAAATCCATAGAGACGCCATTGAAATGGCAAAAAGTACGGGTTTGCGCCTTGGTATTGTTTATGGGGGCGAAGGTTACGAAAGTCAACGCCAAGAACTTGAAGCGGGTGTAGATATTTTAATCGGTACCTGTGGTCGCTTAATTGACTATTTCAAACAAGGTGTTTATCAGCTCAGTAATATTGAAGTTGTCGTCTTAGATGAAGCCGATCGAATGTTCGATTTAGGCTTTATCAAAGATATTCGCTATATGTTCCGTAAAATGCCAGAACCGACTCAACGTCTTAATATGCTGTTTTCTGCAACCTTATCTTTCCGTGTTAAAGAATTAGCCTTTGAACATATGAATGATCCGGTCAGCGTTGAAGTAGAGCCAGATCAAAAAACCAATATCCGTATTACAGAAGAACTGTTCTACCCTTCAAATGAAGACAAAATGGCGCTATTGCAAACTTTAATTGAAGAAGAGTGGCCAGACAAAGCGATTATTTTTGCTAATACCAAACATAGCTGTGAAAACATCCATGCTCACCTTGAAGCCGATAACATCCGCGTAGGATTGTTAACCGGTGATGTGATGCAGAAAAAACGCTTGAAAATATTAGAGCAATTTACTGCAGGTCAGCTAGACATCCTGGTTGCGACCGACGTTGCCGCGCGAGGATTACATATTCCAGCGGTAACTTATGTGTTCAATTATGACTTGCCTGATGATTTTGAAGATTATGTACATCGAATCGGTCGAACCGGTCGAGCGGGTGCTACGGGTCATGCAATAAGCTTTGCCTGTGAAGAGTATGTCTTCAACTTACCAGCCATTGAGACTTATATTGATCACACCTTGCCGGTGAGTAAATATGACTCAGACTCTTTGCTGCGTGATTTACCTAAACCAAAACCTCGTCAACGCCGACACCGTCCAAACAATGGCGGTCAAAATCGTTCACGTAGTAATTATCGCCCAAGGAAGTAGCCACGTATGATGGTTGAAAATCAATGCTCAGCAAGTCCTTTGTATGCGGTGATTGATTTAGGCTCTAATAGCTTTCATATGTTAATTACGCGCTTAGTGGCCGATAGTGTTCAAACTGTCGATAAAGTTAAGCGCAAAGTTCGTTTGGCTGCTGGCCTTGATGAGCATGATTTACTGTCCGAACAAGCAATATTAAGAGGCTTAGAGTGTCTAAGCTTCTTCGCTGAACGTCTGCAAGATATATCTCCTGAAAACATCAGAATTGTCGCTACCGCAACCTTACGTATCGCAAAAAATGCTGAAGATTTTTTAACTCGTGCTGAACAAGTGCTTGGCCATAAAGTGACGTTACTTTCTGGTCAACAAGAAGCTGAGCATATCTACTTAGGTGTCGCTCATACCAGTGAGGGAGCAGATCGTCGCTTAGTCCTTGATATTGGTGGTGCCAGTACTGAAATAGTAATTGGTGGTGAGTTTGACATGGACAAAGCTATCAGTCTTGATATGGGCTGTGTCACTTTTAATAAAATGTTTTTTAGTGATGGCTTGTTGAGTGAGGAAAATTTTACTCGGGCTATAGATCATGCCAAACAGGAGCTTTCCTGTATTAAAGAGGAATATTTGGCGCTAGGTTGGTCAAAAACTCTTGGCGGCTCAGGAACTATGCAAGCGTTAGCCGAGCTGTTGATGAGTAGAAATCAAGCCGCTATCATCACTGATGATTTTCTTAGTGAATTAAAACAAACCCTAATCAACTGTAAAGCTATTAGTAGCATTAACATCAAAGGTTTGTTGAGTGAACGTGCTCCGGTAATTGCCAGTGGCTTATCGATCTTAATCGCGTTATTTGACAGTCTTCAGATTAAACAGATGCAGCTTTCAAGTGGTGCTTTACGTGAGGGTTTATTGTATGAAATGTTGCCTGATATGCGAAAACTTAGCATACGCAACCGCACCATAAATTCCTTGTGTCAACGTTTTCATATTGATCTTCATCACGCCAATCGTGTTAAAAAACAAGCACAAAAATTATTGAGTAACCATGCTGAACATTGGGATCTGACCGATAAAAATATCCAGCAATTGTTGCTAGCGAGTTGTTCATTGCACGAAGTGGGTTTACTGCTTTCTTATAAAACTCACGCTCAGCATGGTGCTTATATTCTTAAGCATGCAGATTTACCTGGTTTTGACCAAGCTGAACGCCAGTTATTGGTATTGCTAGTGCAGTTCTATAAAGGAGATATTGACCTAGATGCTTTTGCTGGTGTAACGATTGTGCCAAAAGCCACACTGAGCCGGTTACTGATTATTATGCGACTCTCTGTGATCTTATGTAGGCGCCGCAGAGATGATGTGCTACCCGACTACCACACCATAGTATCAAACTCGTCGATCAAGTTGTGTTTACCTGATAACTGGCTTGCAAGTCACCCACTATTAGCCGATGAACTTTTACAAGAGAACAGCCAATTAGCTAAGCTCTGCTATCAACTTGCCATTCAGTGCTAGATCATCACAGCAGATTAAACATTTTTATTGGTCACCAGATAAAAATTAACCGCCAGAATAATAACAGCACCCAACGCCATATTGACCGTGATATGTTCTGATAACAACCACCACGCAGCAAAAATACCATAAACAGGCTCTAGACTGATGGCAATACTTGCTTGAAAGGCTTTGATTGATTGCAGCGCGTAGTTGAGCAATGAATGGGCAAAAGCCGTAAACAACACACCTAACAGTACTAACAACGACCAATCTGTCGCTGTTATTTCTATGGCTATGAAGAAGCTAAAGGGCAATAAACAAAGAAAAGCGATTAAGTTTTGATAACAAGCGATGCTGTAAAAAGCGTACTGCTTTACCAATCCACGATTATTAACTAGCAATAAGGCAAACGAGACAGCCGAGACAATACCACAAACAAGGGCCAACATTGATTCAGCAAACAAGCTATCTGTTGGAAAAATTAAGCCTATACCAACGACAACTAAAATACTTAAAAAATAAGTTTGTTTGCTCATCGGAGTGTTGGTGATGCGCGACTCTATCATCGCGGTAAATATAGGAAAGGTAGAGAACGCCAGTAAGCCAAAAGCAACCGTCGATAATTGTATGGCTAAGAAAAAGGTCAGCCAATGAATAGCAAGCAAAAAGCCGGTGATTAACAGCGTTTTAAAGTGCGAACTATCAATAATTAAAGCGGTCCGTTTGGCAACCAATAGAATGATTAATAGAAACACACCAGCAAAAAAGGTTCGACCTAAAACAATAGCTAATGCCGGTAAGCTAAGCCATTTGGCGAATAAACCAGATAGAGCAAACAGTAACACTGCGCTGTGAATCGCAAGAAAAGCCCCTTGTTGCTGTTTACTCATTAGAATTAACGAGCGTCTTCTTTTAACCACCTAGCGACTTGCTTCGCAAAGTAAGTCAGTATGCCATCAGCCCCAGCACGTTTAAACGCTAACAAACCTTCCATGACACAGGGTTTTTCTGCTAACCAGCCGTTTTGAATAGCAGCCATATGCATAGCGTATTCACCGCTTACTTGGTAAGCATACGTTGGCACTTCAAAGGTGTCTTTTACTCGGCGTACAATATCTAAATAGGGCATGCCGGGTTTGACCATGACCATATCAGCACCTTCAGCGATATCTTGTGCAACTTCATGGAGCGCTTCATTGCTGTTAGCGGGATCCATTTGATAGGTATATTTATTGCCCCCTTTTAAGTTACCCGCTGAGCCAACGGCATCACGAAACGGGCCGTAATAGTTGGACGCGTATTTAGCTGAATAAGCGAGGATTCGAGTATTGACGTGACCTGAACGTTCAAGTTGTTGGCGAATAGCTCCAACTCGTCCATCCATCATGTCTGATGGCGCAACCACGTCAGCGCCTGCTTCTGCATGGGATAGCGCTTGCTTAACTAAAATATCTTTGGTGACTTCATTGAGTACATAGCCAGCATCATCAATAATGCCATCTTGGCCATGGGTAGTGAAAGGATCTAACGCTACATCCGTGATTACCCCAAGTTCCGGAAACTTCGCCTTTAAAGCCCTTACCGTGCGTTGAGCAAGCCCTTCTGGATTGTATGCTTCTTCCGCCATTAATGATTTCTGGTTAACTGGCGTGACTGGAAAAATAGCAATCGCGGGTATACCTAAGTCAACCAATTCAGCGGCTTCTTCAAGTAATAGATCAATACTTTTTCTCTCGACGCCAGGCATAGAAGCGATGGCTTCGCGCTGATTCTTACCTTCAACTACAAATACAGGGTAGATGAGATCGTTTACCGTGAGCTGATTCTCTGACATCAGTCGACGTGAAAAGTCGTCTTTGCGCATTCTGCGTAATCGACGTCCAGGATATTGTCCAAAGGCGTTGGTCATGATTTACTCCGGAATAAATAAGTCTGATAATATTTCGTTTTGTTTTACTTGGTTTCGACCTGAATTTTTTGCTACATACAAGGCTTTATCAGCGGCCAAAAATATTTCTTTGGGTGTTATATTATCTTGTTGTAGATAGGTGCTGACACCACAGCTGATGGTTAGCGGGATCTGGTGTTTTTGGTAGATAAATTCAAATTTTTCTATTGCGTCTCTAATGGACTCGGCTAATGCGAAAGCGCCAACTTGCTCTGTGTCTGGTAAAATTAAGACAAATTCTTCGCCACCATATCGACAAGCTAAATCTGTACTTCTTTTAAGGTTTTGTTTGATGATTTGTCCAACCCAACTTAAGCATTGATCGCCTGCTAGGTGGCCATAGCGATCATTAACACTCTTGAAGTGGTCAATATCTAGAATAACTAAACTCAGTGGTGTTAAATTTCGTTTACTACGTCGATATTCTGCCAATATTTTTTGATCATAAAAACGACGATTATGAAGAGCAGTTAGTTCATCAGTCGTATTTTTTTGCTCAAGCTCAATATTGAGTTCTTCGAGTTCATTCAAGGCAATATTGAGCTCTAGCGTACGCTCTTGAACACGTTGTTCGAGTTCTTCTTGATTTTCCTCCTGCAGTTTTAACAACTTTTCTTGGGCCTTCTTCGAGCTAACAGCATGCTCTAAAGCTTCTAGTTGAGCACTTTGTTTTTCTTTCACTACAAAGTAATAAAGACGACTTACTAGCATAATTATTAACAGCGAATTGATCCAAAACGAGACTATTTGGATAAATTCTCTATGAGCAAATAAGAAAATTTCTAAGTATTCTAGGCAAACAATGATACAGCTAAACAGTAAATGTAGAAAAATAACCATTGAAAACAATATACTGATTTTTTTCTTCTGTTTAACTTGGTAAAGACCTAACCCTAATAAAAAAGCGGTAACGCTGATCATGAGAGTGGCTGTCAGTATCATATTGGTACTTACCGACAAAAATAGCCCAATCGGCAGATACAGCAACGTACTCCACATCACCCAACGAGTAATTTTGAAGAGCTTAGGTGATGTGGATTTTAATTGAAATAAGATTAACGCAAAATAAATATAAAAGAATGAAGATAGTGATGCCAATATTGGCATTTCAAAGCCCCTAAAGCTTTGATTTTGCTCAAATAAATAAAATAAGTTGCCGCCGAGAAATGTAGAGAGAAGCATCGTTCGTAAGGTGAAATAAGCGGCAAGTACACTAACTAATTTTTCGCGGCTGCCTATGTATATGATCCAAAAAATCAGTGATAGAAATACCATCCCACCAATAGCAGCACCATTGTAAAATTCAAACTTACTGAGGGTTTGCTCAAACGGCAGGGCATCCATGATCTCAACATTGTGAATTAGACTGTTATCACTGCTAATGCGCATATATAGAGTCAGATCAGACCTTGCTGCTAATTGAACGTTACCATAATAAAAATTAGCTTGAGATAGCGTTGTCTCTATTGACTGAATTTTAAAATTTCTAAATTGATAGAAAAAGTCAACCTCAGCTATTTGAAAGTGGTTCTTCAAAGTAAGATAGAAATTTTTTAATTGGCCATGTTCATTGCGCAGTTTAATCTGTACCCATGAGATGCCTCCGGGTAATTCAAAACGGCCATTGGAAATGGCATGACGTTGCCAACCAGCATTTGGTATCTTGGCAACATCATTTACAGAATATTGTTCTGATTGCCGTTCTGACAGTACCAAGATATCTGTAAGTTGAAGCTTTTCATTATCTTGATTCAAAGAAAAGTTTTGAGCGAAACTCAAAGAGCAAATCAGCATTGAAATAGAAAGTAATAATATATTAAATACGTGATTGTGCTTCATAGATTGAACACTCGTTTTGCATTCTCTTGACTGTGGGTCATGATAGCCTCAGTAGAGTGGCCAGTGATCTCAGCTAGCTTTTTAATAATAAAAGGTAAATAACTTGGTTCATTGCGGCTGCTTTTCGGCTTAGGTCGAATGTTGCGCGGCGTTAAGTATGGCGCATCAGTCTCTATCATCAAAAGTGACAAAGGTAAGCTTTTTACCGCTTCTTGCAATTCTGCTCCGCGTCGTTCGTCACAAATCCAACCCGTTATCCCGATATAGATACCTAAATCAGCACAGGTTTCTAATTGATCCTTATTGCCAGTAAAGCAGTGGGACACCATAGCCGGGACTTTATCAATAAAAGGCTTTAGCATATTTAACCACGTATCAAATGCATCTCTCTGATGCAAAAACAAAGGCATAGAGAGTGTTGAAGCGAGGTTTATTTGTTGCCTAAAAACTTCAACCTGCTGTTCTGGGAGGGAAAAATTTCGGTTAAAGTCGAGACCGCATTCCCCTATAGCTTTTACGTAAGGAGAACGAGCTAGTTGAGTTATCTTTTCGATAAAGTCATTTGAGACGTTAGACGCATCATGAGGGTGAACACCCGCTGTGGCACATAATATTGTCGGGTGTTGTTCACTCAATGTGAGTGCGGCTTCACTTTCAGTAATATTGGTTCCGGTCACCAATATTTTGTTCAATCCTGTTTGCTGCGCGCGACTTAATACGTCGGTTAAGTCGCTAGCAAAACGATTGTTCGTTAAATTTGCACCGATATCTATCACTGAGCAAGCTCTATTTGACTCGTTTAACTCGAATAGTGCGGTTGGTATTTGGCTTTTTTAAGTAAAAAGCATCTAATACACCACGTTTGATGATCACGGTTTCACCCGCGGCGAATTTACCGTATTTGTCGGTATCTTTTTGTTCCCACAATTGGCCATTTTCGAAGAAAAATTTATATTTTCCTCGTAATGTTTTGCTGACCGACTTAATGACAAAAGTTACCTGGTTCTTTTGCTCTTGTCTGACATACTCGCGTTCAGCACCAAATGAGTCTTCCGCATTAAAAGTTTCTGGCTGAGTCGGGGAGTTTAGTTGTGGCGGTTTAGCTTTTGCTTCTGAAGCCATAATTGGTGCTTTTGCAGCCACAGCCACAGAGACAGGTTTAGCTGCAGACTCTGCAGAGCTAATCTTGTTACTAATCGCTTCTTTTTTATCGAGAGACTGAGTAATGTTATCATAACAAACTAGTCGCTCTAAGCTATCAGCTTTTGTCGCACACGCTTTTAACGATAAAGCAAGATCAGACGCTTGAGACTGAGTTGAAAGAACGCAAGCTGCGCCGAATAAATAACAAACAAATTTTTTCAATTTTAAGTGTCCTCTGGAGCGATTTCATGCTCCTTTTTTTGATAAAAGGAAGCGACGATTAAGCCAACCTCAAACAAAAATAACATAGGTAATGCTAACAGTGTCTGTGAAATAATATCAGGTGGAGTTAGTAACATGCCAATAACAAATGCCCCTACTACAACATAGGGACGCTTTTTCTTTAAGCTTTGAGTCGTTGTTATACCAGTCCAACACATTAAAACTATTGCAATAGGAATCTCGAAAGCTGCGCCAAAGGCAAAAAATAGCTTAAGCACAAAATCCAAATAACTACTGATATCGGTAGCTATAGTAACGCCTTCGGGCGCGACTGAATTAAAGAATGCAAAGGCTAGTGGAAAGACCACGAAATAAGCAAAAGCAACACCACCATAAAACAGTAGCGTACTACCTAACATTAGCGGCGCGACAAGGCGCTTTTCATTTTTGTACAAACCTGGAGCAACAAATGCCCATATTTGATACAAAATAAAAGGTATTGCGATAAATATTGACAGTACTATGGTTAGCTTAAAAGGAGCAAAAAACGGTGAGGCAACATCTGTTGCGATCATTTGTGAGCCTTCAGGCATAGTTTCAAGCAAAGGTAGCGCAAGATATTGATATATATCTTGAGCAAAATAAGCGAGGCAACAAAATACGAAAAGTACGCTTACTACCGCTTTGAGAAGGCGCGAGCGCAACTCTAATAAATGGTCGAACAGGGTATAGCTTTTTTGATTATCAGACACCATTATTCTTGTTTACTCTGAGTGCTTTTGTCGTCTTCTTTCTTCGGGGTGTCATAAGGCCTATTTACCATATTTGCTGCATCTTGTAAGGATTTAATAGATTCAGCAACCTCAGGAGATAAGTTTTTCATTCCTGACTGTTCTGCCTTCTTGAGATCTTCATGAAGTTCATGAATGCGTAATTCTTCTTTTAATTCGGTTTTAACCGTATTGCTAAAATCACGCACGGATCCTACCCACCCTCTTAAAGTGCGTAAAGCGGTGGGTAACCTTTCAGGGCCTAATACAATCAAGCTAATAATAGCGATGATCATAAGTTCCCAAAAACCTATATCAAACATCGATTATGCCTGATCTTTTTCTTTTGTGGTTTCAGCTTTGGTGTTCTTTTCAACTGAATTGTCAGCAAGTGATGATTGTGTATCCTCTTCTTTAGTTTTATCCTCATCACCAATGGCATTCTTGAATCCCTTAACCGCAGAACCCAAATCAGAGCCTAAAGTTCTAAGTTTTTTAGTACCAAACAGTAAAATAACAATTGCGGCAATAATTAATAGTTGCCAGATACTTATTCCACCCATATATTTCTCCTATAATCTAGATAGGATTATTATAAGGAGTTGCTTATAAAAAGCACCTTTTCCATCAATATAAATTTGGGGATTCGTACATTGTTTAATGTTATCCACAAAACCTGCAGTTTTATTGTATTGATTGGCTATTTTTTGACAGTCAATGACTGCTTTGCTCAGCAAGAGGAATCATTCACTGTTATTGGCACTGCTGAGCAAGCAGAAATAGACTGGGTGGAAGAATTACACGATAGTGTCAGTGAAACGGTATTTTTATCGGCAACATGGTTTGATAGTTTTTTTGCGGAAGACCAAGAGCAAAGATATCCTCCTAAGGTAAGTGCCAGAATTCGGTTAGCTTGGGAGCCTAAGGCGGGTGAACTTGACGAGTTTAAAGTTAAATTTAGATTACGCCTTAACTTACCTCATTTTAAAAACCGATTAGATTTGGTTTTATCTGACGATGATCAAGATGACATCAATCAACTTCCTTTACAGGCCGTAACAGATAGTTCCAGCACGAGAAATGATAGTTTTGCCGCAGCGGTTCGATTTGTTCATAAAAATACAGATACTACGCTAAGTGACATGCGAGTTGGCTTTGCCTCTGGAGATATATTTTGGCGTGCCCGTTATAAACGAAACTATGTCGTTTCGGACAGGCACGCATTCAAGATAGAGCCTTCTATTTATTATTACCTTGATGATGGCTTAGGGGCAAAACTAGCAACAGAATATGATTACCAAATTAATCTAAAGCAGCAGTTGCGCATCAACTACTCTATTCGCGGTTCTGAATCTTTTAGTGGAATTCGATGGAAACATGGCTTTTATCATTTACAGCAATTCTCTTTATATAATGCTGGTTCATTGGGTCTAGTTGTGGAGGGAGAGCGTAATGGCGATAGAGGTTATATTGTCAAAAAGTATACTCTAAGTTATCGCTATCGGTTTAATGCACATAAATCGTGGTTGTTTTTTGATGTTGAGCCATTTTTTGAGTGGCCAGAAAAAGATAACTATAATACGGTTCCGGGTATTGCTCTGCGTGTAGAGGGTTATTTTAATAAGAGCTAAGCATAATTTTTATTATCTTTATCTTTATCTTTATCTTTAGACATTTTACATGGTCGGCTAATAAAGTAGCCTTGACCAAATTCACAGCCTGCTGATTGCAACATGGTCAACATTTCTTGCGTTTCAATACCTTCAGCCACTAATCTATAGCCAAAATTGTTGCCTAATTGATGCAGGGCTTTGACAAGTGATACCTGTTTTTCACTCGATGATAAGCCCTTGATAAAGCTCCTATCCAATTTAATAAACTCAAATGGATAACTGTGTAAAAAACTGAAAGAAGACATGCCTGCACCGTAGTCATCTAAGGCGAGTTTAACGCCGAAGCTCTTCAAACGTTTTAAACTTTTTAGCGCTAACTCTGGTTGCTGAGTAAAAGCAGATTCATTAAATTCAAGAATCAATCGTTGCGGTTCAATATTGTTGGACTTAATCAAATCTATTAAGCTATTGAGTTGGTTCGGTTGCGATAAATAAACGCCACAAAGGTTAATACCAATAAATGCACTGTTATATTGAGGGTGGCTTGCCCATTCGTTTAATTGGTCGCTCACTTCAGCCATTAACCATCGCTCAATATCAAGAATTAAGCCGGTTTCTTCCGCCATAAATAAAAATTCACTGGGTGTTAATAAGCCTTTGGTTGGATGTTGCCAACGCAATAAAGCTTCAAAACCAATGGTATTAGTTAGGCCTAAATCTGAAATTTGCTGGTAGTGCAGTTCAAACTGTTGTTGTTTTACGGCAATGCGTAATTCTTGTTCTAAGGTTAAACTAGCAAGCAGTTGTTCGCGCATGCTGTCATCAAAATATACGTATCTGCCTCTACCTAAACTTTTCGCCTGATACATGGCAGCATCAGCGTCGCGTAATATTTCACTAGCGTCTTGATAACGAGAGTTACAGATGGCTATGCCAATACTCGCATTGGAATACAGGCAATTGCCATCAATTTCAAATGGTTGTTCGATTGATGAAATAATGCGAGAAGCTACGTCTTCTACGTCGTCTTGTGACTCCAATGAGTCCAAAAGAATAACAAATTCATCACCGCCTAAACGCGCGAGTACGTCATTTTCACGAACACATTCTGAAAGTCGACTTGCTATTTCAACGAGAAATTCATCACCCGCGTGGTGTCCTAACGTATCATTGATTACTTTGAAACGGTCGAGATCAATAAATAATACAGCGAAACTAAATTTGCTATGTCTCTTGATATGACGCAAAGCATGGGTGAGGCGATCAGTAAACATGGCGCGATTAGGGAGTTTAGTGAGGGCATCATGATGAGCTTCATAATATAAACGAGTTTCTGCTTTGCGGCGCTCTTCAATTTGCATGCGTAAATTTAGATTGGTTGCTTGTAACTCTTTGGTACGCTCTGCGACTAATCTTTCTAGCTCCTCATTGTGTTGTTCAATGAGTGACTGTGCTCTCTTATGCACTATAGCTGTAGAGATATGCTGTGCGATAAAACGAATCAGTCCGAGGTCGGATTCGCTATAAGCATCTGGTTGTACATAGTGCTGAACGGCAATAATGCCAAAAATCTTACCATTTTCTACTAACGGTGCTGCTAGCCAAGTTTGTGGTTCACTTTTACGATCATAATTAAGCGCATATGAAATTCGCTCAATTGTGCCATCTTCTGCTAGCGTAGCTAATTGTTCTTTCGCTAATAATAGTGGCTTCGCAGTTTTTATTGCCAAATCTGTTAATATTTCAGCTCGTTTTTTGGCATTAATATAACTGACGCCTTCATCAACATAATAAGGAAAGTCGATATTGCTAGAGTGCTCAGATTTTAGTGCGATATAGAAGTTATCAGCGTCCATTAACGCTTTCATTTCGAGATGGATCGAACGATAAAGTTCATCACTTGTTGCCGCGGTAGCAGCGATTTCTGACATCGCTAGCAAGGCTTTGTGCATCTTGACCGCTTTTTGACGTTCGGCAATTTCCAGTTGTAAGCGTTTATTTGTTTCGGTTAGCTTACGGGTTCTTTGCGATATACATTGCTCCATCAGCTCTCTAGATTTAACTCTATCGATAGCGGTGACAATATGATCGGCAATGAATTCGAGCAGTTGACAGTCGTTGTCATCAAAATAGAGTTTTTCATCGTAACTCTGTAACGCAATAACACCAATGACTTGATGCCCACGACGAAGTGGTACGCCTAACCAATCAATACATGATGAGCCATACAAAACGATCCTTTCTGCTTTGGCAAGTGCGATACGTTCTGCAGATGAGCAGTGAAGAGGTTGTTGGTCTAGAAATACTATGCCGGTTAAGCTTTTTTGCCACTGAATTAATTCAACCCGTTCAGCAAGACGAGTTTCAACGTTATTATGGCAGTATGCCATGTGAAGGTTATTTGTGTTATCGACTAGCGATATGTGAAGGCTATCAGTGGTAAGCAGGGTACTAATAATATCGACTAAGGAAGGATAAAACGCTTCCATTTCAGTTACTGTACTGGCAAGTTCAGAAAGCTGCAATAGGCTTGATTGCATCGTCTTTACTTGACGATACTTTTTCAACAACGACTTAAGTTTAGGTAGTTGTCGAATTGCGCTTATGTCTTCTTTTTCAGAAGCCGCCATTAAAGAAATTCCGTCTAAATTTGTTATTAGTATTATTTTTAGGAGGTTAGTCTACCAAAATCTGTCGCTAAGGCTAGTAAAAACATATATTAGGATCGTATAAAAAACCAACAGCCTTTTCTGAGTAACAATACTATGCCTGTAGTCTTTGGCTAGAGCATTGAATTAGCTTCACTAAAAGTGTTTACAGTTTTATATTGATGATTAATTGTTCGAGTTCGGGTCAAGTTAAATCGATAGTAATTTTTGTCGATATAAAAAAACCGGCATTAGCCGGCTTTTTTAATAAGCTTTAACAACTTATAGCGTCATTGCATTTTTTAACTTTGATAATGCATTCTTTTCAAGCTGACGAACACGTTCTGCCGAAATTTCATACTTATTAGCAAGTTCTTGTAGCGTAGATTTTTCATCGGTTAACCAACGAGTTTTTACAATATCTTGACTACGTTCATCTAAACTAACTAAAGCAGTAGATAGTCGTTTGTTCGCGTGTGCTTCCCAATTAGCTTCTTCAACATTAGTTGCTAAATCTGATTGGTTGTCTTCTAAATATTGCGCCGGTGAAAAGCTAGTTGCTGAACTAGAATCATCGTCATCATTATTCAATTCGAATGCTTGGTCTTGGTTGCTTAAACGAGATTCCATTTCCATCACGTCTTTTGGGGTAACACCCAAAGTTTCTGCAACGTTATTAACTTCTTCGTGGTTAAACCAACCGAGACGTTTTTTGTTCTTTCTTAAATTAAAGAATAATTTACGCTGTGCTTTAGTCGTCGCAACTTTAACAATTCTCCAATTGCGTAGCACATACTCATGAATTTCAGCTTTTATCCAATGAACAGCAAAAGAGACTAAGCGTACACCGACAGTAGGGTCAAAACGTTTGACGGCCTTCATTAAGCCTACGTTACCTTCTTGTACTAAGTCAGCTTGCGGTAAACCGTAACCTGAATATCCTTTCGCAATGTGAATAACAAAGCGAAGATGAGACATGATCAATTCTTGTGCGGCTTGTAAATCATTTTCTTGATGTAAACGAGTCGCCAACTCCTGCTCTCGTTCAGCGCTGAGCACAGGAATGCTGTAAGCAGATTGAATGTAAGATTCAATACTACCACTTTTAGGCAACGTAAGGACTGTTGACTGCATTGTTTCACTCATAATTAAACCTCGTTCTACAATACCCTTTATAAGGGTTGGCTCGCGATACTAACATGGTTAATGCTGTTAGGCGATAGGTAATTTTTTGATCCTTGATGAAAACACCAAGACGATTAAGTAATTGCTCTAATACTAGACAGGCATAACAAAGATTAAATTTCACTAATTTTGAAATGAGCGCTACTATCTTATATATGCAATATGTCATTCGTATGACATAACACTGCCATTTGCTTGGCAATATAACACTAACTAAGCATTTTACTAGTGCTGAGAAGTAACCGAAAGGTAATAAATTGTGTATTCTTATGTTGCTCGACAACCGATCTTAAATGTTAACCAAGAGCTAGAAGCTTATGAGTTGCTATTTCGCGATGGAGAAAGTAATAGCTTCCCCAATATCGATCCTGATCAAGCAACTTCAAATATCTTAACGAATAACCATCTAACCATGGGCGTTGAGCAGGTCACTGGCGATAAAACCGCCTTTATTAATTTTCATGAAGATACCTTGATTCGTCATTTCCCTAGTTTTTTAGATCCGAAAAAGATAGTGATTGAAGTACTTGAGGATGTACCAATGAGCAACGAATTGCTCCAAGCCTGTAAGTCGTTGAAAGACAAAGGCTTTACCTTGGCGTTAGACGACCATGATTTTGATCCAAAATGGGACCCCCTTTTACCTTACATTGATATTATTAAGGTTGATGTTCTTGCGATATCAATATTGGATATTAGCCGATATATCAATCGAATAGCCAAGCATAATAAGATATTACTGGCAGAAAAGGTTGAAACGTTGCAGCAGTTTGAGCAGCTAAAACTATTAGGCTTTTCACTTTTTCAAGGCTATTTTTTTGCTCGACCTGAAATGCTTAAACAAAAAAAAATCACGACCACTAAGCACAATATTTTGGAGTTGATCAATCAATCGAGTTTGGCGAAGCTCAATTTTGATGTCATCAGTGATATTTTCAGAAGTGATCCTGGTTTGACTTATAAGCTTCTGCGTTTTATCAACAGCCCTATTTATGGTCGAACACAAGAGATTACCTCACTTAAACATGCGCTGATTTATATTGGCGATTTAGAATTGAAAAAATTTATTGCGTTGCTTGCTTTGTCTGATCTTAGCGAGGGTAAACCTAATGAAATCATGCGGATATCATTATTTCGCGCAAAATTTTGTGAGCAGTTATCGAGTTATATCGGTGACCATGACAATCCACCCAAAGCCTTTCTTACCGGCATGTTGTCACTAATCGATGGTATTTTGGATCATAGTATTGAGGATGTAGTTAATATTCTTCCAATAGATAGAGAGATTAAAGCTGCACTATTAGGTGAAAACATTTATCTAGCTAGTTACCTAGACATGGCGAAACATATTGAGCAAGGTCATTGGCTGCGCTGTGAAAATATAGCTAAACAATTCAATATCAATAAGGACTTTTATGCGAAGGCGCAGATTGAAGCCTTCGCATGGGCCGATGAGATGTTAGCTAGTTCAGATTAATTTTCTACAATTATACTTTAATCGGCCGACGGCTCTATCGCCCTGATATGCTGGCGTACAGATACATAACTACCAATTAAACCAAGCGATATAGCTAATCCTATTAGTGTCATGTTTTCTGAAAATGACAGGCTTTCAAGTCGGTAATTGCTGTGATACAAGTCGGTTAGTTCGATTAAGGCTCCCGATAAATATGAAGCAAGAATAGCTACCATGATTGTTGCAATAACCCCACCGAGTATGCCATACCAAGCACCTGTATATAGAAATGGACGCTGAATAAAGGCATCAGTCGCACCAACTAACTTCATCACGGCGATTGCTTCTTTTTGGTTTAAAATGGCTAATCGAATCGTATTGCCGACAATTAATATCACTGAAGTAAATAGCATTAATGCCACGGCTATAACGATGTCTTCAATTAAAACAGCCATTGCTTGCAGACGCATAAGCCATTCTAAATCAAGCTTACCTTGATCGACTTCACGTTCTTGCTCCAATTTTGCTAATAATTCTTTGGCTGCGTTTGCTTGGCTTGCGCGCTGAGTTGGTGTGACAATTATTGTTGCGGGTAAGGGGTTGGTTTTTAAATACTCTAACGCCTTTCCAAAACCGGAAGATTTTTTAAAGTTAGCTAATACTTGGGCTGAAGAAATATAGTCTACTTCAGCTACTTCTGGGTAGAGTTCTATTTTCCTAACCAATTTTTGCGCTTGTTCGTCTTTAACAGATAGCTTTAAATATAAATTGATTTCGGATGAAGTGTCCCAATTTGCAACGACATTATCAGCATTTTTGACAAATAAATGGAGTGTTGCGGGTAAGGTTAAACTGATGCCTAATACTAAAATCGTCATCATCGAAGTGACTGGTGTTCTCCACAGATCACCCAAACTGCCAATCGCTTGTTGCAAATGACGTATCGGCCAAGAAGCTGCGCGTTGTGAAAAGCTTACTTTGTTTGGTCGGTTACTATTGTCGTCTTGGTTGAACTTGAAATTCATTGTCCAACTCCACTCGGTTTTGTATGTAAGCCTTGAAAGACCCCGTCAGTTATCATTACGCCATTTTTTAACGTTAATGTTCGATAGCGCATGCGGGCAATTAAACCTAAGTCATGAGTGGCGATCACCACGGACACGCCGACCGAATTAAACTCTTCAAATAAGCGCATAATTTCAAGTGAGAGTTCCGGATCTAAATTACCTGTTGGTTCATCAGCAAGAATTAGTGAAGGCTTATTGACGATTGCTCGCGCAATGCCGACACGTTGTTGTTCACCACCTGAAAGCATGTTGGGGAAACACTTCGACTTCTCACCTAAGCGTACCTTCTCTAATGCAGCATCAACACGCTTTTTGACTTCTTTTTGGCTGTAGCCTTCAATAATCAGCGGCAACGCGACATTATCGAAAATTGTTCGGTCCATCAGCAAATGGTGATTTTGAAAACACATACCAATATTACGTCGAATATAAGGCACTTGCTTATACGCAACACGAGATAAGTTAGTGCCATCTATTTCGATGATGCCAGAGGTTGGCTTTTCGATGAGTGTCATCAATTTAAGTAAGGTTGATTTACCTGCACCGGAATGACCCGTTAAAAATGCCATTTCACCTGATTCAATATCAAATGAGACATCTTTCAAGGCGGTAAAACCGCCTGGATATGTTTTGTTGACGTTTCTAAAACGGATCATTTAATTTCTTATTGTTGTATTTTTATAATGGTATGGCTTTATTTTTATCACCATCACCACGAATTGCAATGACTGTTCGCTTATTTTTGTTGTTCAATGTTATTCGCGAGTAAATAGCGCATCAATAAACTCTTCGCCATTGAAGGTTCTTAAATCATCAATGCCTTCACCAACACCTATATAGCGAATTGGGATGCCGTATTTGTCAGCAATCGCAAATAGCACACCGCCTTTGGCCGTGCCGTCAAGTTTGGTGACCGTTAAGCCAGTTAACTTTACCGCTTCATTGAATAAGTGAGTCTGGCTTAAAGCATTTTGTCCTGTCGCAGCATCGATTGTTAGCATCACTTCATGCGGTGCATTTTCGTCGAGTTTCTTCATTACTCGTACGACTTTTTTCAATTCTTCCATCAAATGACTTTTGTTTTGCAGGCGGCCAGCGGTATCGGCGATCAGTACGTCTATACCTCGAGCTTTTGCGGCGCTCACTGCATCAAAGATGACCGAGGCACTATCAGCTCCGGTGTGCTGTGCGATAACTGGAATATCGTTACGCTCCCCCCAGACTTGCAGTTGTTCAACCGCTGCGGCTCTAAAGGTATCGCCTGCGGCTAACATAACTGATTTACCTTGCGCTTGAAGCTGTTTTGCCATTTTACCGATAGTGGTGGTTTTACCCACGCCATTAACACCGACCATTAAGATGACCTGTGGGCCTTTGTTTTCTTCTATAACAAGAGGCTTGCTCACCGGCTCAATCACTTGTTGGAGTTCTTGTTTGAGCAAGTCATATAAAGCTTCAGCATCTTTTAGTTGGCTACGATTGGCGGATTCGGTTAATGAAGCGATGATCTTCATGGTGGTTTCAATACCGACATCAGCTAAGAGTAAATGCTCTTCTAGCTCTTCAAATAATTCGTCATCAATTTTTTTGCCACGAAATAGATCAAAAATACCGCCACCGAGATTCTGACGTGTTTTCGAGAGGCTTTGTTTTAATCGAGCAAAGAAACCTTGCTTCGGTTCTTGCTCTTCGGTCATTGCTGCTGGAGGGGTATTGTCCTCTGTATTTTCTTCTTGAGGTGGAACTATCGGTTCTTGAACTGACAAATCGGGTTGAACGATATCTGGCTCAACTATATCTGCTAGCACATTTGGCGATGCTTCTGGAACCTCTGCTTCGATAGCCACTTCAGAAGTAACCGCTTCAACCTCAGAGTTTTGCTCATCGGCAGGCGCTAGTTCAACTTGTTCAGTTTCTTGTTCTATAACTTTTTCTTCAGTTTCAGCCGTTAGCTCTTGCGCTTCTGCGCCTTTCTCGCTGCCTAACCCTAACCAGGAAAATAAACCTTTCTTCTTCGACATGGTAATAAGTTCAGTTAATTGGCACGAGATAATAATGAATACTATTAGTCAAACAGTGCACTTTAAGGATAAAATTGGCGTTATATTAACACCTTATTAGGTGTTGAAAAACTAAAGTAGATCAGTAAATGAACAATCAACGCAAATCTTCGAAAAATCAACAGGCCACAGGGAGTATTCGCATCATTGCGGGTAAGCATCGAGGCAGAAAATTACCTGTGTTGATGGCAGAGGGATTAAGGCCGACGACTGATAGAGTCAAAGAAACGGTGTTTAACTGGTTAATGCCTTACCTTGCCGATAGCAATTGCTTGGATTGCTTTGCTGGTGCAGGCAGTCTGGGGTTTGAAGCCTGTTCACGTGGTGCGGCGCGAGTGACTATGATTGAATTGAATAAGGCGGCGGCTAAGCAGCTTAAAGCCAATGTGCAAACACTCAAAGCGGATACTATTGACGTGATTCAGGGCGATGCTTTGAACTATTTGGGTAACGTTTCAAAATCGTTTGATCTCGTTTTTGTCGATCCCCCCTTTCGTCAAGGATTGACTGAAAAGGCCATAGCTCTGTTAAATAAAGGTTGGTTGGCCCCAAATGCTATGGTGTACGTGGAAACAGAGGCTGAAAATAACCTTGCTGATCTGCCGCCTAGTTGGCAGTTACTGAAAGAAAAAGTAGCCGGACAAGTCGCTTATCGACTTTTTCAAGTAGGTTAAGTTGAGCTTGATAACTAACACCAAAAACCAACACCAAAAATTAACTCCAAAAATAGAGAGCGACTGTCGATAAAATGTTATTGGTTGCATGAGCAATGATACTCAGCGAGGTATTGTTTGTTTTTATTCTTACGATGGTTAAATAAACTGCAATCATGAAAATTATAAACAATCCCGCTAGTGTGTATTGCTGTGCATGAATCAGAGTAAAGGTTAGACAGGTCATGACAGCGGCACCGGTTGTTGCTAGTTTGGACTGCTGGAAACGTTTAAAAATTAAGCCTCTAAAGATCACTTCTTCCACTATTGGAGCTAACAGGCAGACCACAGCGATCACCAATAACGGATGGATTTGTGAGTCTCTGACCATCAGCATAAACTGTTCTTCAGGTAGGTCTGCTAGGGTACCGAAGGCACCTATCGAGAGCCATACGCCTATGGATATCAGGACCCACTTTAGTGCATCACTAAGACTAACCTTAGCTAACCTGAGATAGTTAAATATACTGGATAAGTCAGTGCTACCACCAAATGCTTTAGTGAATAGGATGACAAAATAGCCAGCTAGCGGCAAGGAGGCGCACATTAAGGCTAATTGAACTTCTATCGAAGAAAACCAAGTCCCAACTGATTCAATATCCATGATGTTGGCATAGAAACCAAATAATAAACCCATGATCATCGACGGGATGAACACTAGAAATACCGCCATCAATAATGTCCCCCAAATCGAGGGCGCGGTTGGCGGCATTTTGATATCTTCCGGTAACGATTGGGGATTAATGTGATGGTCCGTCATTACATTTCGCTTAATTGATCTCAATACCTAAGTTTGACAGGCCTTCTTCAAGCACCATCGCTTTTGCTTTTTCGCAGGTGGCTTTTGATTCAGGGGCTTGTTTAATAAAATCGAATAACTCGTTTTGAGTCGCCACTTCCCATGCCATTAACGGGTGCTCGTTAATGTCTTGCTCGTCAATAACAAGATCATCCGACTCGTCTAATTCTTCAGCTAGTGTTAACTCGACAAAGTATCGCACACTGTTTTCTGACAGCAGACCAACATTAGCCAATTCTTCAGCGTCTTTAGATTGTATCCCTTGCATCAACGACATTAACGCCATACAGGTATCGACTGCTGGAAACACACCAAAGGTGTCAAAAGCCTCTGGGTCGGGCACCTGTTCTTCTAGCTTTAGTAGTTGCGCGTCAAAATTAATTTTTACTTTTTGTGATTTATCGAGCCACTGCCATAGCAAATTGAGTTGGTTGCGTAATACTTTATCATCGCCGAAATCGAATGCTTGAGAAAACATTTGGTAGTTCGGCAGCATGCGTTCGAGCGTGGCACAACAAAAAGCTACTTGTTGCCATTGGGATAGGTTTATTAAGGGAAGTCTTATGGTCATTCTAAATATCTTTAACTCTGGGTGCAGTCAGTATATCACTATAATAATCGATGGGTTTCATTGCCTAAAGTATTTTAGGCTTTTTTGGTATGGATATAGAAATTGGTTTGATTTGGCTCCCCTATTTGTCAAAATACGGGAGCCAATAAAGAGCTTAGCTTTGGCTTTCAAGTTGCTTTTGAGCGTACTCAAATCGTAATCGGTATTCGCGAATTTTGTCCTCTAACTCGCTAACTTCTTGGCTATGTTTGGCACTCAAAGCATGATTTTCGTCGCGGAGGTACTTGATAGTGTCTCGCGCTTTGTCATGGTCACCGGTATGTTTCTCTTTGAAATTAGTCAAGCGTGTAAGAGCAGCAGCTTCTGCAGCTAATGCTTGTGCCAACTTCTCTTGCCCTTCTTCATTTTGCTGTTTGTTTACTTCGGCTTGCGCTATCGCTTCTTGGCTTTGCGCAGTGAGTTTTTCTAATTGACCTTTAAGTTCATCAACCTGCTCGACATAGTTTTTGATTTCAGCCGCAGATTTCTGCTCTAATTCATTGATTTTTTGTTGCTCTTCACTATGCTTTTTCTCAAGTGCTGATAGCTGTTCAGTAAGAGTGTCTGTTTTTTCTTTGTAGTCGGTGACATGTTTTTGCAGTGACTCTAGGTTATGCTGTTGATCTTTTTTCACTTGCTGTAATTGTTCTATTTGATCATTGAAGCTAGCTTTTTCAGCTTCTATTGTGTTGATCGTATCTGCGCTTGTTGCTTTTAACGAAACAAGTTCTTGTTCTTTCGATTTAAGCGCTGTTTCTTGTTCTGCTAGTTTCTCAGTTAAGGAAGTCTCTTGTTGTTTAGCTTGCTCCAACTGCTCATTTAGTTTCTTCAGCTCGTTAGCTTGCTCAGAAGTATTGACGCTTGCGCCAGTTAAGTCAGTCGTTAATGCCTCTATTTTAGCTTGTGCATCAGATAGTTGTGCTTTGACTTTTATTAATTCGTCTTCTGCGGCTTGTGCAGATTTCTGTTGAGCTTCAAGTTGGCTAGCAAAGGTTTTTTCTAGTTCGCTGGCTTGTGCTAATTGTTGACCTAAAGCGTCAGCTTGGCTTTCTTGCTGTTCAGCATTAGCGTATGCCGCTTCAAGCTCTGCACTCAATTGTTCATTTTTGTCACTGATTGCTTTAACCACCTGATCTTTGTCGGCTAATACTGCAACTGACTCCGCTGAGGCTGTTTGTATTTGATTGGTAAGAGCGGCAATTTGTTCATTTAAATGAGATTCGTTTTCCTTAGCGCTAGCTAATTGTCCGGTTACATTGCCATTTTGAGCAAGCTGACCATTTAGTTCGTTAATTTTATAGTCGAGTTCGCCAATTAAAAGCTGGTTGGCCTTATCATGCTCGACTGCTTGTGCATGTGCAGATTGCGCTTGGCTTAATTGCTGTCCTAATTCGGCAATTTGTTGCTCGGCTTGAGACTCTTTTTCCTTAGCGTTAGCCAATTGTTCTGTCATATCACCCGATTGAGCAAGCTGACCATTTAGTTCGTTAATTTTGTAGTCGAGTTCGCCAATTAAAAGCTGATTGGCTTTATCATGCTCAACCACTTGTGCATGTGCAGATTGTATTTGACTTAATTGCTGCTCTAATTCGGCAATTCGTTGTTTAGCTTGAGACTCTAATTCTGCTTTTTGGTTATTATTTTGGCTTTCTTGAGATTGAATGTGCTCAAGTTGGCTGCCCACGGTATTGAGCTGGGTATTTAAATCAGAAATTTGTTGGTTTTGAATCTCTAGCGTTGCTGTTTTGGCTTTGTCAGATTTAGTAAGGTTTTGTTCAGCTGCTTTGCTTTGTGCAAGTTCTTCTTGTAACTGTGCTAATGATTGCTCTGTTGATGTTAACGTTGAACTTGCTTGATTCTCTTTATCTTGGGCTTGTTTTAACTGTTCTTCTAGCGCGGATATCGCGGCTAACTTGTCTTTGAGTACTTGCTCTGTGTCGGTAAGTTTCGCTGACGTTAATTCGCTATTATTTTTTAATTCAGTTTCTCGTGATTCGAGTGACTTGCTCAATTCTGCAATTTTTTTGTTCGCAGCGTTAATCTTCTCTTCTGCCAGATTTTCGACTTCTGTTTTCGCTTTTATTAGCTGCTCTGACTTATCCTGGAGACTTTTATATAAAGGGTGCTCGGAGATATCTTCAGCGGTAATTTCTTGTGACTGTTCTAATGACGAAAGTAATCCAGCGATCTTATCTTCAACTTGAATATAAATATCGCCAGCTAAACTTTGAATTTGTTCTTCCACTTCCTTGGAGAGCTTATTTTTATCAGCCATCTTGTCCTCGTTATCAACTACACATAACTTGTTTGAATAGTAAACTAACATAGACTTTACACTCTTGTTAATTATTTGTCTGCAAATTGTAGTATTTATGCCCCAACTGGCATTTGTGAGTAGCTTGGATAGAATTCGCTCTAGTTAAAAATAGTGATATTTACAGGCATAAAAAAAGAGGCATAAAGCCTCTTTTCTAAAGTGATTTAAGGTTACTTTTGTTCAACTGGAACTATTTGGATACCGGAAACTTTCGCTGCTTCTGTTGCATTACGAAGCTGAGCTAAGCGATGTACTTGACCAACAGAACTAAGCATTGAATACATAGGCACAAATAAACCACGTTTATGGAAGTCTAATATTTGTTCGTCAGATAAAGTCTGAAGTTTTTTCTCATTGACAGTGAAAATACCGACAATTTTTTTCTTTTCGCCTGACTGCAATGAAACAACCAGTTCAACTTCTTCAAGTAATTGGTTGTCTTCTAGCTCTTTAACAAACTTTTCTGTTGCTACTTCGCTGTTGTATAAGCGGCTGAGAGATTCTTCGACACTTTTGAATAAATCTGTTGGTTCACCTTTTTCATC